>Ga0335078_10000083_pt1 | contig 172599 bp, 146 predicted proteins | sample Lox_Sample_32_FD_206711 | JGI IMG/M metagenome (GOLD analysis project Ga0335078, IMG submission 206711) | Soil microbial communities from Loxahatchee National Wildlife Refuge, Florida, United States - Lox_Sample_3.2 | ecosystem: Environmental > Terrestrial > Soil > Wetlands | place: USA... | reverse complement strand
AGGAATTCTGGGCCAAGCTGAATCGCGGCGAGTACGTGGCTGATGAATTCAAGCGCATCGGCAAGGGCGGCAAGGAAGTCTGGATCCAGGCCTCTTACAATCCCATCCTCGATGCGAGCGGCAAGCCCTTCAAAGTCGTGAAGTACGCCACTGACGTAACCGAGCAGAAACTCAAGAACGCCGATTACGCCGGCCAGATCTCCGCTATCTCAAAATCACAGGCTGTGATCGAGTTCACCATGGACGGCATCGTCCTGGGGGCCAATGATCACTTCCTGAACGCACTCGGCTACACTTTGGCCGAAATCAAAGGCAAGCATCACAGCCTGTTCGTCGACGAAGACTACCGCCGCAGTGCCGAGTACAAGGAATTCTGGGCCAAGCTGAATCGCGGCGAGTACGTGGCTGATGAATTCAAGCGCATCGGCAAGGGCGGCAAGGAAGTCTGGATCCAGGCCTCTTACAATCCCATCCTCGATGCCAGCGGTAAGCCCTTCAAAGTCGTGAAGTACGCCACCGACGTAACCGAGCAGAAACTCAAGAACGCCGATTACGCCGGCCAGATCTCCGCTATCTCAAAATCACAGGCTGTGATCGAGTTTCACATGGATGGAACCGTCGTCACCGCCAACGAGAATTTCCTGAAGACGCTCGGCTATACACTCGACGAAATCAAAGGCAAACATCACAGCCTGTTCGTCGACGACGGCTACCGTCGGAGTGCCGAGTACAAGGAATTTTGGGCCAAGCTGGCCCGTGGGGAATACCAGGCGGCCGAATACAAACGAATCGGCAAAGGCGGCAAGGAGGTCTGGATTCAGGGCTCCTACAACCCGATTCTTGATCTGAACGGCAAGCCCTTCAAAGTGGTGAAGTTCGCCACCGACGTCACGGCCCGGGTGAAGACCGCACAGGAAATTGAAAGGATTTCGCAGTCTCTGGCCGGCGCCTCCGAAGAACTGACGGCCACCAGCCAACAGATGAGCGCCAACGCCGAAGAAACCTCGGCGCAAGCCAGCGTGGTTTCGGCGGGTGCCGAGCAGGTAGACAAGAACCTGCAGACGGTGGCCACCGGCACCGAGGAAATGAGCGTCAGTATCAAGGAAATCGCCAAGAACGCGCACGAATCGGCCAAGGTCGCGACCGGCGCGGTCAAGGTTGCCGAAGAGACCAACCAGATCGTGAACAAACTTGGGACGTCCAGCACCGAAATCGGTCAGGTGATCAAGGTCATCACCTCGATCGCGCAGCAGACCAACCTGTTGGCCCTCAACGCGACCATCGAGGCGGCTCGCGCCGGCGAGGCGGGCAAAGGATTTGCGGTGGTGGCCAACGAGGTCAAAGAACTGGCCAAGCAGACCGCCAAGGCGACCGAGGACATCAGCCGCAAGATTGAGGCTATCCAGGGCGACACCAAGAATGCGGTGGGCGCCATCGGCCAGATCAGCGAAGTCATCAAGCAGGTCAACGACATCTCTAACACCATCGCCACGGCGGTGGAAGAGCAGAATGCGACCACCAACGAGATGGCACGCAACGTCGGCGAGGCGGCGAAAGGCTCGGGCGAGATCACCAAGAACATCAGCGGCGTAGCCGATGCGGCCAAGAGCACGACGCAAGGCGCGAACGATTCGCTCAAAGCCGCACAGTCCTTGACCAAGATGGCGGCCGATCTGCGCCATCTGGTGCAGCAACTGAACAACAATTAACGAGAAGCACGAAACTCAGGCGCCTGCCGATCAACCACTACGGATGCCGCTTCTCCCCCGGCGGCATCCGCACTCAGAGAAGGGTTATGCTGCCGGTTCGAGTTCTGGTCGTCGACGATTCCGTGGTGGTTCGCAAGCTGCTGTGGGAAGCCCTCCGCTCCAGCCCCGAGGTCACGGTCGCCGGCCTGGCTTCCAGCGGTGCCATCGCCCTAGCCAAGATCCCGCAACTGAATCCCGACGTGATTACGCTCGACATCGAAATGCCTGGCCTGAACGGGATCCAGACCCTGACCGAGATCCGCAGGCTGTACCCGAAGCTGCCAGTCATCATGTTCAGTACCTTGACGGAGCGGGGCGCCGCCATCACCCTGGAGGCGTTGTCGCTGGGCGCGTCCGATTACCTGACGAAGCCGAGCAACAGCGCCAGCCTGGCCGGCGCTATGAGTCAGGTGCGGAAGGAGCTGATCGCGAAAATTGTCTGCCTCTGCGGTCGCAGCCGCATCGGCCTGGCGTCCGCGCCGGCGGTCTTCCCTGCCCGGAAGAAATCGGGCGCTGCACGCATCGACATTCTCGCCATCGGAGCCTCCACCGGTGGCCCGAACGCGCTGGCCGAGGTGGTTCCTCGCCTTCCCGAAGATTTCCCCGTACCGGTGGTGCTGGTACAGCACATGCCTCCGCTGTTCACCCGTTTGCTGGCCGACCGCCTGAATTCTCAGTCGCCGCTTTTGGTGCAGGAGGCAGAACCCGGTAAGACGGTGGAGGCGGGACAGGTGTGGATTGCGCGCGGCGACTATCACATGACCGTAGTGCGCCAGGGGACGCGCGTGGTCTTGCATCTGAATCAGGAGCCGCCAGAAAACTCGTGCCGTCCGGCGGTGGACGTGCTGTTTCGTTCCGTGGCCCAGATTTATGGTCCGAACGTGCTGGGAGTGGTGATGACCGGTATGGGTTCGGATGGGGCCCGTGGAGCGGCGCATATCCGGGACGCAGGTGGAGAAATCCTGGTTCAGGACGAGGCCTCCTCGGTGGTGTGGGGCATGCCCGGGGCGGTGGTCAGCGCGGGTGCGGCGGACCGCATCTGTCCCCTGCCAGAGATCAGCCAGGAGATTGTCCGCCGCGTCATGTCCCGCAAAAAGGAAGCCTCCATGGCGGCGGGCAACAGTGTTAATCGGACGAACTCGACGCGCTCAGAGCGGACTGGGATGAGATGACATGCTGGAAACAGGCACAGCCAGGGCGGTCGCGAAACCCGACGCCGAGGATCTACGCGATCCCGCGTACCTGAAGATCCGCGACGTGATTTACCAGATCTCGGGCATCTACTTTCCCGAGGAAAAGCTGTATCTGCTGGCCTCTCGTTGCGCGCGGCGCATGAGCGCGGTGAAGGTGAATACTCCTGGCGAATATCTGGAGCAGCTCACGGTGCGGGGAAGCCGGGAGGCAGAGTTGCGGTTGCTTTTAAACGAAATCACCATCGGCGAGACCTACATGTTCCGGAGCACGCCCCAGCTGGACGCGCTGCGCAGCGTGATTCTCCCCCAGATTCTTCCCGCCAAGACGGCTCTGGGGTTCAAGCGCCTGCGTCTGTGGAGTGCGGGTTGCTCGACCGGAGAAGAACCCTACACGCTGGCCATGTTCCTGCTGGAAGAGAGCGCAAAGCTGCTGGCGGGTTGGAGCTTCGACATTCTGGCCACCGATTTGAATGACAATTCCTTGACGGCGGCCAAGGCCGGGATCTACGGAGAATACGCTCTGCGCAGCACCAGCGAGACATTACGAAGAAAATACTTCAAGCCCTACGATGACAAGCGCCTGCAAGCCAGCGATCAGCTGAAGTCGATCATCCGCTTTGACCGGGTGAACCTGAATGATGACAGCAAGATGACATTTCTGAAAGGGATGGACCTGATTTTCTGCTGCAATGTGCTCATCTATTTTGATCTGGCCTCGAAGCGCAAAGTCATGCAGCACTTTTATTCCAATCTTTTGCCCGGTGGTTATCTTTTTCTGGGGCACGCCGAGTCCCTGTACCAGGTGGACGATCGATTTCGCCTGGTGCACTTCCCGGGCAGCATCGGGTACTGGAAAACGCCCGTCGGATACACCGGGGGAGGCAAGCCATGAACCTACTCGACGACATCCGTCCGAAGATCAAAGCGCTGGAAGCGATACCCACGGTTCCGGCCATCGTTCAGCCCCTCGCGTCCATTCTCCAGTTGCCGGCAGACCAAGTCGACGTGGAACGAGTGGTGGAATTAGTGTCGTATGACTCGACGATTGCCGCCCAGTGTCTGCGCATGTCGAACTCGCCGCTATTCGGCCGGCGGAACACGGAAACGGTACGCGGCGCGGTGCTGGCGCTTGGCCTGAAGCGGGTGGAGGCGATCTTGCTGGGTTGCTGCCTCAATCGGATCGTGCCGCCCGACAAATGGGCCTTGGATGCTGTGGCCTTCTGGCGTCATTCTTTGGCTTGCGCCCTCGTGAGCCGCAAGATGGCAACCTTGATCAGGTATCCGGATCCCGAGAAAGCCTACCTGGCCGGACTACTGCACGACATGGGAATCCTGGTCAACACGCTGGCGTGCACGGAGGAGTATCGCAAGTGCATTCAGGCAGCCCGTGACGGCCACGTGGCGCTCCACCGTGCCGAGCAGGAACATCTGGGATTTACTCATTGTCAAAGCGGGAAGATGTTGGCCGAGCACTGGAATTTCTCGGTGGATGTGATGGAAGTGGTCGAATTTCACCATGAGGTTGTGGCCGCCCCGGCTTCCCGGCCATTAGTATCCATGATCCACCTCAGTGATCTGTTATGCCGGTTGCGCGACTTGGGATACGGATACTACGAGGCCCTGGGCGTGGATCTCGCGGGAGAAAGGGCGTGGGCCGCGCTGGTGGAGCACTACCCTGCACTGGCCAAAATGGACTTGGCGCGCCTCACCATCGACATCGATGGAGCCATGGACGATATCGCCGCCGTCGTGGACGCGGTGTTCAAACCGCAGCAGTTCGCAGTTCGATGAGCAGACTGTCTCAATTGGGAGCGTATCGCAACGGCGTGGGCGTCGTTTCTCACAAGTCAGGGGTTGGGCATGGGCATGCGTCGTGAAATCAAGATAACCAGCAGGAATCCTTGCACCACGTCAGCGCTTCCCCAGTTTCCGAGCGGCTGGCCCCAGCAGCGAACCGGCGTTTTTCGCCGGTGCCAGAGAAACGCGTTCAGCGCTCGAAGGCTGCAGGCCTAGCTGTGAACCTCGAGCGAAACAATCAACGCAGATCCTTCAAAGAGTTGGACGATTTCGACCTTGTCGGAGTCCACCAGTGCGCGCAGACTGTAGTCGGCGCCGGTGATCACGGTGGGTACGGAGAGCATGCAGCCGTCCCCCATGCCGGTTATCTTGTTCTTGAAGTTGCCAGCAATCATGTTGCTCACTTCCCCGACTGCATCCCACACCTCAGCGCCATCCTGCCCTGCATCCACGCCAAGCATTTTCGAGGCAATCAGTGCAGCCGACGCGGCGCTACAGCGGAGTGTTAATACCCCACATACTCGGCCCGCAAGTCCGACCATGGACGTGACGTCGAGCCCTTCTTCGGGAAAAGACTCAGGAGCGGCGGCCAGCTGGGTCCCTAGCATGAGACTAAAAACTTCACGGGCCGCGAGTCCTAACAGTAGGGGCCAGGATTCGCGCCCTTCCGTTTCAGCCAGACGAGGAGTGCTAGCATTCATAATTTTTCCGCCAGTATGGGCAGTACGTGTTCTTTCACCTGATCGGGAGTGAAGGGTTTACGAATGTAACCCCGGGCGCCGGCTGACAAGGCCTGTACCACGTGGCCTTCGCTGCCTTCGGTCGTGATCATCACCACCGGAACTCCCTTCGCGTTCTCCACGCCGGGTAACTGTTTCACAAACTCCAGGCCGTCCATGATGGGCATATTGATGTCGCAGAGGATGAGATCCACCGTTCCCTGGTTCAAGGCAGCCAGCGCCTCGGCTCCGTTCCCTGCCTCCAACACGTGCCCGAGGCTGATGCCCGCCTGCCGCAACGAACGTTCGACTATCTTTCGCATTACTGATGAATCGTCGACAATCAGCACACGCATGTTGTTCATGGGTCCCTACCCCTGTGACAGCGTATCGGTCGGAGTGACCCCGGTCCGATCAAGCTTCGATAAACCTATCGGTACGTTCAGGGCGGGACTTTAGCTGGCAAACTCGGCGCGGGCGGACCGGTTGATGTCGGCCGGGCGGGACGTTCAAGGACCGGGGCGAATCATTATTGGGGCACAGGACGTCCTCGTAGCCGGTGCACTCAAGCCCAGCCGGGCTAACGCCGTTTTGGCAGCGGAGAAATGACCTGCATGCCACTTCGTTCCCGATTTGGGATTTGTGCCCCGCGCGAGAACAGACGTGTGAGTCCCGATTGGGGACAATGACCCGTTCAGCCAAACTGCACCACTACGCAGCGCATTGCGCAGACATGGCCTTCGAAATGGTGAACTATACTCAGGCGGATCAGGTGATTCATGAATCGACGGAAATTTGGCTGTGCCCTTGCCGGAAGTGTAATCGGAGCCGGGCTGGGCCGCGGCAGCGATCTGTTTGGTCAGGCAGCGAATCTAGCGGCCCCCGGCGAGGAGAGCGGCAAAGCGCCTTTCGATATCTCGATCATGCTGTGGACGGTCTTTCGCGAACTTCCCTTCGAGCAACGTCTGGAGAAGGTCGCAGAGGCTGGCTATCGCAATGTGGAACTGGTGGGCGAATATTCGAAATGGTCCGGTGCTGATTTCGATCGGGCGAATGCCAGGTGCAAAGGACTCGACATCAGGTTCGATTGCACAGCCGGATTGAAATTTGGAATCAGCAACCCAGTGCACCGCGAGCCACTGTTGGCTGAACTTTCGCGGACGCTGCCGATCATGGAGCGAATGGAATGCCCGACCATCATCGTGATGTCGGGCAACGTGGTTCCGGGAATGCCGCGCCAGGCGCAGCATCAGAGTTGCGTGGAGAGCCTGAAGGCGGCGGCGAAAGTTGTCGAGAGCAAAACGATCGACGGCACACCGGTGCGGCTGCTACTCGAGACGATCGATCCGGAAGAGAATCCGCAATATTTCTTGACCCAGGTCAATCAGGCGCTGCAGGTGGTGCAGGAAGTCGCTTCATCCTCAGGTGTATTTGCTTTATGACTTCTACCACGAGCAGATCAGCGCGGGAAATCTGATGGAGAAGCTGCCGAAGTGCATCCGCAAACTGGCGCTGGTGCACATTGCCGATGTTCCCGGGCGGCATGAGCCGGGGACGGGCGAGATCAATTACGAGAATATCTTTCGCAAGCTTGGGGAACTGAATTACACGGGGATGGTGGCGATGGAGTTTCTTCCCAGCAGTGACCCGGTGGAGAAATTGCGAGTTGCGCGAGAGGCGGCGTTGCGGGCTGGCGCGGAAGGCATGCGCAGCAGGGGCGCAAAGGCATGACCCTGAGTTTGGGATCCTGGGAATCAAGACGGATCCGTGGCCAGCGGCATCAGCATCCTTGTAACTGCCGGTGAGGACACTTGTTGTCCGGGACGGACCTAACGAAAATGGAGGCCCCGGGCGGAGTCGAACCGCCGACCAACGGTTTAGGAAACCGCTGCTCTATCCAACTGAGCTACGGGGCCAGTGGGGCAGAGTCATTATCTCACGGCGGAATTGAGTCATTGAGCGATTGCGTGATCGGGTCATTGGGTGATTGAGAATTGACGATGCGGCGGATCGCGGGCGAAGTCCGGCGATCGGCTTCTATGCTGGTTTATGAGGTACCGCAAGCGCGCCGCGAACAGTTCGCCGAATACGTACCCGGAGAAAAAGGCTAGCGAGCAGGCGATGATGGTTGCGGCCAGGAAATATTTGCGCACGTGGTGTTCGAGGCTGAGTTGCTGTTTGGCCTGATCGACCTTGGAGATCAATTCCAGGGCGGTGTGGTGAATGCGAGCGCGCTGTTCGGCAGCTTGCTTTTCGAGGACTTCGGAGGACGGATATGCACTCATGCGGCATTTTTCGTTTCTTTTTGCAGCAAGACCTTATCGTCACTGAGCACGTGCATGGTCTGTTGCGGAACCATGGGCTCTTTGGTAACGCGCTGCTTGGCCAAGAACAAGGCGACCGCTCCAATCATGGAATAGAAGATTCCTACAATGAGTAACGCGAAGAACCACTTATAAGAATTGTCGCCAAAGGCCATGGCAACGAGCGAGACCAGCGCCAGCGAGAATAGAAGAACTGCGGTGCCGAGAAAAGTGGCTCCGATGAGTACGCCCGGGATGGCGGCTTTCAGGGCGGATATCTTTTCCCGCACTTCATGGCGGAACAGCTCGATGCGAGTATGCGCGAAGTCCTGAAGTTCGCTCTTCATGTCGGTGAGGATTGCGGCCAGACTGCGGCCGTTGTTGACTTCGCTGTTCATGAGCGGCGAGACCTCCAGACGCCGACTGCTATGCCCAATGCGCGAGCAGATCCTGCCATCGCGCCCAGCCGCGACAGTGGGTGCTCGTCTTTGAGGCGCGCGCCCCGATCCTGCAGTTCGTCGAGCTTGAGTTGATGGAGCAAGGAATGCTGCGAGGAACGAGAGTGCGAAGAATTGACGACACCGCGGAACTGACAAGCCGTTCTGCCGAGCCAGCGGGCAAACAAGGTCATGGGATTCGACGAATAGGATCCAGCAGTAAGTAAACGATCAGGTTGCTGGTTCTCCGATTCACGATTCGAAATCCGATTGTGGGCCGGACTCATAACGATACTTCCGGAGCGGGGCACGCAGGCGAGCAACCCGGGGAGACAGGATTCCGGCACTCCAAATTCCAACTGAGACTAGGATGCCGGGCCTTAGGGCCCATGTTGTCGCGAATGTTTGGTGGGGGGAAGTTGATTCTCCGGCTCAACCAGCGGCTAGAGTAGGCGTGTGCCGCACAACGATCAACGACCACACCCGGCTTGTCGGCCGTCTGTCAAGCGTCTAAAGCCCCGCCCTTGCAAAAAAGGGCTAATCAGAATCTGGTGCATTCAGGGCTTCGGGCCTAACTCATCAAGCGCGAGGTTCAATTCCAGCACGTTGACGCGCGGTTCGCCGAGCAGACCAAGATCGCGCTGCGCGGTGTGCTTTTGAATCAGGTCCCGCACGGTGGATTCGGGAAGCCCGCGCTCGCGGGCGATGCGGGGGACTTGAAATTCGGCGGCTGCGGGAGAAATTTCGGGATCGAGTCCCGAAGCGGAGGTGGTCACCAGATCGACCGGGACCGGCTGGGTGGGATTTTCCTGACGCAGCGTGGCGGCGTCGGCGCGGACGCGGTCGATCAATTTCTGGTTGGTGGGAGCGAAGTTGGTGCCGCCAGAGTTGGCTGCGTCATACCCGTTGCCGGCGGCGGAGGGTCGGGGATGGAAATACTTCGCCGATGTGAAAGGCTGGGCGATGATACGCGAGCCGATGGCTTCGCCGTTGCGCGTGATGATCTGGCCATTGGCCTTGTCTCTAAAGAAAATTTGCGCCAGGCCGGTAATCACGAGCGGATAGATGATGCCCAGCAGGATCGTAGTGGCGATGGTCATCAGGAATGCGGTCAGGAGATTTTTTTTCATTGGAGTCCTCAGGCCAGTCCAACGGCAGTGATCAGCATGTCAATGAGCTTGATGCCGGCAAAGGGAGCAATTAGCCCCCCCACGCCATAGATAAACAGGTTGCGGCGGAGCAAGGCTTCGGCATTCATGGCGCGGTATTTCACGCCGCGCAGCGCCAGCGGGATGAGCGCGATGATAATCAGGGCATTGAAGATGACCGCCGAAAGCACGGCGGATTGGGGAGTCTTGAGATGCATGATGTTCAGCGCATTCAGTACAGGGAAGGTGGCGGCGAACATCGCCGGTATGATGGCGAAATATTTCGCGACATCGTTGGCGATGGAGAAAGTGGTGAGCGCGCCGCGGGTCATAAGCAACTGCTTGCCGATTTCGACGACCTCGATGAGCTTGGTGGGATTGGAGTCGAGGTCGACCATGTTGCCGGCTTCCTTGGCGGCTTGCGTGCCGGTGTTCATGGCAACGCCAACGTCGGCCTGAGCGAGCGCGGGAGCATCGTTGGTGCCGTCGCCGGTCATGGCGACGAGCTTACCGCCGGCTTGCTCGCTGCGAATCAGCTTCATCTTTTCTTCCGGCGTAGCCTGGGCCAGGAAATCATCGACTCCAGCTTCGCGGGCAATGGCAGCGGCGGTGAGAGGGTTATCGCCGGTGATCATGACGGTGCGAATGCCCATGGCGCGGAGTTGAGCAAAGCGGTCGCGGATTCCGCCCTTAACTACATCTTTGAGATGAATAACTCCCATGGGGCGCTTGTTTTGCGCGACGACGAGCGGCGTGCCACCTGACGAGGCGATGCGTTCCACGGTGGCCCGTACTTCTGGAGGCATGGAGGCGTTGCCGTTTTGCTCGACATAGCGAGCGATGGCGTCGGCAGCGCCTTTGCGGATCTCGCGGCCATCCAGGTTTACGCCCGACATGCGGGTCTGGGCGGTAAAGGGGATGAACTCGGCTTCGTGAGAAGCGAACTCGCGACCGCGAAGCTGGTATTTTTCTTTGGCGAGAACCACAATGGAGCGGCCTTCCGGCGTCTCATCGGCGAGGGAGGAAAGCTGGGCAGCATCGGCCATGTCGGCTTCGGAAACCCCGGGAGCAGGCAGGAACTCTGTCGCCTGGCGATTGCCAAAGGTGATGGTGCCGGTTTTGTCGAGCAGCAGGGTGTTGACGTCGCCCGCGGCTTCGACGGCGCGTCCGGACATGGCGAGAACGTTGTGTTGCACGAGGCGATCCATGCCGGCAATGCCGATGGCAGAAAGCAAGCCGCCAATCGTGGTCGGGATCAGACACACCAGCAGCGAGACCAGGACAAAGACGGTCTGCGGCGATCCGGAGTAGATGGCAAAGGGTTGCAGCGTGACTACGGCGAGGAGAAAGATGATGGTCAGTCCAGCGAGCAAAATGTTGAGAGCGATTTCGTTGGGCGTCTTCTGGCGGGTGGCACCTTCGACCAGCGCAATCATGCGATCAAGGAAGGTCTCACCGGGATTGGAAGTGATCTTCACTTTGATCTGATCGCTAAGCACGCGCGTGCCGCCGGTGACGGCGGAGCGATCGCCTCCGGCCTCACGAATCACCGGGGCGGATTCGCCGGTGATGGCGGACTCGTCGACGGAGGCAACGCCTTCGACAATTTCTCCATCGCCGGGGATGAGTTCGCCGGCCGATACCATCACCAAATCTCCGGCGCGCAGCTTGGCGCTGGCAACTTGCTCAGTCTTCCCGGATGAGGTTATGCGATTAGCCATGGTCTCCGAGCGTGCCTTGCGCAGGGTTTCGGCTTGCGCCTTGCCGCGACCTTCGGCCATCGCTTCAGCGAAATTCGCAAACAGCACTGTGAACCACAGCCAGAGCGTGATCTGGAGATTGAAGCGCAATGCTTCATGAGGATGCATGATCAAGAGGAGGGTAGTGATCACGCTGCCGATCTCGACCACAAACATGACGGGATTGGCCATCATGTGGCGCGGGTTGAGTTTGAGGATCGAGCTCCAGCTGGCGCTGCGAACCAGTTTCGGGTCCCAAATCGATTTGTGATGGCTAGCCATAGAATCCCTCAAAAAGTCTTGCCAATGTACAAAAGCAGGTGTTCCAGAATCGGTCCCAAGCTCAGTGCCGGGAAGAAAGTGAGTGCGCCCAGGATCAGGATGACGCTGATCAGCAAGAACGTGAATAGCGGCGTCGTGACTGGGAACGTGCCCAGGGAGGGCGGCACATATTTCTTTTGCGCCAGATTGCCGGCGATGGCCAGCATGGGGATGATCATGAAGAAACGGCCAATCAGCGTGGTCATGCCGATGGCCGCGTCGTACCAGAGATTGGTGGCGATCAAGCCTCCGAACGCGGAACCGTTGTTCCCGGCGGCCGACGTAAAGCCGTAAAGAATTTCGCTCAAGCCGTGGGGGCCGGGATTGAAGATGCCAATGGTGCCAAAGTTCTTGACCACGGAGATTCCGGTCAGGGAAAGAATCACGAGCGGAAAGACAAGCGAAACCAGCATGGCCATCTTCACGTCGTAAGCTTCGATTTTCTTGCCGAGATACTCCGGAGTGCGGCCGACCATCAGGCCGGCGATGAAGACGGCGAGGACGATGTAAATCAGGATACCGTACATGCCGGCGCCGACGCCGCCGAAGATCACTTCGCTGAGCATGATGTTGACCAGCGGGACCATGCCGCCGAGCGGGGTGTAGGAATCATGCCAGCCGTTGATGGCGCCGCAACTGGCGTCGGTGGTGACGGTGGCGAAGAGCGCGGAACTGGCAATGCCGAAGCGGGTTTCTTTGCCCTCCATGTTGCCGCCGGGCTGGGAGGTTGTGACGTGTTGCGCAACGGTAGAAGGGTACAGTGGATTGCCGCGTGCCTCCGCCCAATACGCGGTGGTTACGCCGCAAAGAAACAAAATAGCCATGGCCGCCCAGACCGCCCAGCCGTGGCGTTGAGATCCGGTCATTCGGCCCAAAGTGTAGGTGAGGCCAGCGGAGACGGCGAAGATCGAAAACATCTCGATGAGATTGGAGAACGGAGTTGGATTTTCGAAAGGATGGGAGCTGTTAGCGTTGAAGAAGCCGCCGCCATTCGTGCCCCATTCCTTGATGATCTCCTGCGAGGCGACCGGGCCTTGAGCGATGGTCTGGGTGGTGACGGTGTCCATCACCGGTTTACCGGCGGCGTCGATGACGGGCTTGCCGGCCGAGTCTACGCGCTGCACCTGCTGCGGTTCGATCAGTTTGACCGTATCGTAGGGTTTGAAGTTCTGCACAACGCCTTGTGATACGAGCAGGAGGGCTCCCACGATGGAAAACGGGAGAAGAACCCAGAGGCTGCCGCGCACCAGATCGACCCAGAAGTTGCCGATGGTTTGCATCTGGCGGCGTGCAATGCCGCGGATAAAGGCAATCGCCAATGCGATGCCGGTCGCGGCGGAAGCGAAATTGTGAAAGGCAAGACCGGCCATTTGCGTGAAGTAGCTCATGGTCGTCTCGCCGGAATACACCTGCCAGTTGGTGTTGGTGGTAAAAGAGGCGGCGGTGTTGAAGGCCAGGTGTTCTGGGGTGACACCTGCAAAATGCTGGGGATTCAAAGGCAGAATGCGCTGCATGCGCTGCATGATGTAAAGCACTAGCATGGAGACGGCGCTGAAGAGCAGCATGGAGACGGCGTATTCGGTCCAGCGCATCTCGTGTTGTTCGTCGACCCGGGTGACGCGATAAAGCAGGCGCTCAATCGGCCTGAGCACGGGATCGAGGAAGGTGCGCTCACGGGAAAACACATGGGTCATGAAGACGCCCATCGGTTTCGTGACGGCAAAGATGAGCGCCAGAAAGACAAAGATCTGCAGCCAGCCGTTGATGGTCATCAGAATTTCTCCGGACGCAAGAGCGCGTAGAAAAGATAGATCGTGGTCAGCGCGCTGACGATGAGCATGATGAGAGACTGAGTTTCCATAGTTCCTCCTACTTCACCCGGTCGCAGAAATGCACGTAAGCGATCGAGACGGCAAAAAATGCGATGGTGACTGCTATCCAAAGAGCATCTTGCATAAGTGATCTCCAAACTTTGATTCGAGCTTTACCATGAGCCTTCCTTGCGGCCCCACCACCAGATCAAGCCGAGGGTCGCGGTGTTCTGATCTTTGCGGAGCAGGCCTTGCACGTCAGTCAAGAAGGACGGCTGGTTCGAGAAATCGCGCCGCCATTCATAGCGCATGAGAAAGTTGTCCGCGAGCTTGTAATCGAAGGTGACCGTGTTCTCTTTCAACGCCTGGGTGATGCCGCTGAACAGCCCTCCGCGGTCGGACATATATTCGGCGCGGGTGGCGAGCGCGAGCTTCGGGGAGAGCTGATACTGCACATAAGCGGCGCCTCCATCCACATGCGAGGGCGCCGAAGACTCGCCGGGCGCGGCGCTCGCCCACAAACGCTCGATGAAATAGTCTCCCTCCAAAGCGAACAGAAGCTTTGGAGTTGCTTGCCAGGTCACGTAGCTGTCGAAAATATGAGTCTTGCCGTTAGGTGCGGGCGTGATGGCTGTGAAGCATAGGCCCGGCTGCACCGGGATAGGCCCGCAGTTCGCGGATGGCGTGCGATCCGGATGATCCTGGCCCAGGTAATAATTCATGGTCCAGCTAATGTTTTTGCGAGGCTTGGCGGTGAAGCCGAAGAGTTCGTCTTTGAAGCCGTTGGTAGCCTCGACCTGGTTGGTGCCATTAATGATCCAGTAGTTGATGATGAACCTGTCGTTCAGCGGAATCGCGGCGCGCAGCCCCATATGATAGAAGGGCAGGAAGTCGAACCAGAAAGAGCGGGAATAGTCCAGCTGATCCTTCGTGTAATTGCCTTCGATGCCGAGGGAACTGCTCCATTTTCCGAAGTCGAGGTTGATGCCCTTGCCCACGGGCACAATGTAGGTGCCGTACGCCTGAAAGATGTTCCGATAGATGTCGGGCCGGGGCTCGTTGGTGGGATTGCCTTGCAGGGTATCGGTGGCCTGCCCGAACTGAAGATCAAGACGGGCTCCCCAGCGGCGTCCGGCAGCGGGATCGGGAGCGTGCTCGAGGATAAGGCTGGCCTGGTTGAGACTGAATTCATTGCTCAGGACGTCATAGGCGCGCAGCAGGTTGACGCGTCCCACCGGATTGTCGAAGTTGTATTCGTAATAAGTATCGAGTCCGACATTGATGGTGGTGTCGCGCAGGGAATCCACGGTTTTGCGCTCATCGGAAGTCAAGACTTGCGGCGGCGCGGCCGCATCGGTTGCTGCGACAACCGGATGTACCGCGGGCTGCGGCGCGCTTGCCTGTAGCTGCTTGATCATGTCTTTCAATTCCGAGACCTCTCGCTCCAGCACCAGGACCCGGTTCTGCAGGTCTGGAGTCGAACCTTGTGCCGTGGCTGCGGCGTTTTCATGCGAAGCAATTTGCTGCGCATGGAGCGGTACATACCCAATCGTCAGTAGAAAGAGAACGAAAGAAAGCCGGAGCCTTTTCCGCACCGTTGAGCTTCTGCTTTTTGAAGACGAAGTTTTTCGTACCACACTCCTTGCCTGACCGCCCATGGCAGCCTCCCAGCAACTTCGTTGCTAGAACTTCACCAGGATCGCCATGGTGGCGCGATCCTCTGTTTTGCGCAGATCCGGATACCACGTGTTTGTGGGCGAACCATTGCAGGTGCTGAACCCGGCCAGGCAAACGTATGAACCCGGATTTCCATTATTCCCGCCCGGAGGTGTCATTCCCCCCGGACCATTCCAATACGGAACATTGGCATGACGGTGGTTAAACTCCCAGCGGAACGTTATGTATTGGCTGGGCATGTAGTCATACGTTGCCGACATGTCCCACGCCTTAAACGGATTGCCGGGATTCTCTGTGAAGTAGGGAGTGCCGCTGGTGGCGGTCGCCCCATCAATCGGCGGCAGCAACACCAGATAGCGGCCGGGGTTGTTGATCTCGCCGCCGCCCAGCGTGAAGCCATAACGATCGTGATGAAACCACCAGCGGTTATACAACATGTAGCCGAGAAAGCTTTGTTTATAGGCGACGATCTGCCCAGCACCGTTCTTGACATTGTGGGTACAGTTCACGCCGCCGCCGCTCTCGCAGCCCATATCGCCGGTCAGCGAAAAAGCCAGCTTGTCCAGAAAGCGTTCAGGGTGGTCGTAATATTTCACTTCAACGCTGTTGTCAGTGTGGTAGCGCGTGCGATTGGGAATGCCGAGCGTATCCGCGCCCGCACCGTAATTGTTGGAAAGGATCTGGAGCCAGCCGTAGGGCCGATAGAGGGTTTGTCCACCAAAGCCCAAGCGGCCGTTGTAACGGGCATAAGACTGCCATCCATTGATGATCCAGGGTTCGATCTTCAACTTTTCGGTGGGGAAAATCTGGATGCGCATGCCGGTGAAGAACCATGGTGTGTTCGAAGATACGTAGGACGGCTGATAGGCCCAGTTGTCGAAGTTGTAAAAACTGAACAGACCGACGTACGACAGAAAGATTCCAGCGTCCACATTGATGCCATGCAGCGCGTCGAAGTGATAGCCGCCGTAAGCCTCGTTGACATAGCGGTAAGCGTCGGCGAGATCCCACTGGCCGCGCGAATAGCTGGCGTCGTTGCGGGGCGTCGCTGTGGAATAAAGTCCGATCTGGCTCAACACGCGCGCCCGAACATGGTCGTAGTGAAAGTCTCCCCCGATGCCCAGATGAGTAAGGCTGACTTCATTGGAACGAAATACCTCGCTGGAACCGCTGATGGTGTCGTCTGCGGGGTGGTTGAAGTCATAGTGGTAGGCAACGTCGGCGCGAACTTCGGGCGTGAAGAACTTGGAATCGAATGCGGCTTCTTTGGTACGCGGATTGCCATTGAGCCAAGTCCAGTCGGCAAAGGCGAAGGGCTCGGCCTTGGGTGGCTTGGCGGACGCAGTGGAGTCGGTGGTCAAGGCTGCCGCTGCTGGAGCCGGAGCAGTATTTGTGCTCTCTGCGGTCACTGCCGGCGCGGCCTCCTTTGCGGCTTGAACGGGCGGGGCTGGCTGAGCTTCGGCTGACTGTTGTTTCAACTGGGACTCCAGTTGCTCGATGCGCTTTTTCATGGCATCCAGTTCCTGGAGTATTTCTTGATCGATTTGCTGATGGCTTGTACTGGCTTGGGAATCAGCCAAGTTCGCTGGTTGAGGACCGTTGGACGTCTGTTGAGCATGAAGCGGGAACGCGAACCCGGTGAGTAACAAAACTCCGAGAGCGATCCGGTCGCTGGCTTTGGTTGGAAATTTTCCCTTCGGACCGTTTGAGTGCATAACGATTAGTTCTCCCTGTCGTGCTGGATGAAACTTCGCCATAAAAGCTGGGACCGGATGGTGCGAACGACTGGCCGACTCCTTCAACAGCGCGTATAAGACACGCACCAGGAAGCTCACTGCTCCGACGCAGAGAATCGCGAATGCTAGTTTCATAGCAATCCCGGCACACCTATCGATGTAGAAGGAATCCGAGCAACATTGGATATCGCAGTGCGTAAAAGGTGGATCAAGAATTCATAAGGAATTCGTAAAGAACAGATCGAGAGTCACTGCAGGTAACTCGTTCCCACACCATGTCCGCCGCCAATAAGAACTTCAGCAGCCCCAATCGGCTTCACCAGGCTTGGCGTAGTACTTTCGCTCTGGACTGGATGGCTCAGGACTCCGGGCTAATTCCAGCAGGGCTAACCGGGCAGCGGTGACCAGCACTTTGCGCTGGGTGTGCGAAGCGCGATCCCATGAAGTGGGTGGTTCGTCTGCAGGCGACTTGAAATCCTGCATCAGCGCTGTCTGGTAGTGATGGAAGAGCCTAGCTAATTCTTCTGCATTTACGTCCTGAAACATCGTCATGATCGTTACTTTCCTCCGTGTTGCAATCTATTGGACGATGGAAGGCATAAGGATTGAATAAAAACTTCATAGAGAGTGCGTAAGAAGGTATCGTCGAGGCCAGACATCAGGGGCAGAGATCGGAGATACGCGGATAGCGGTTCGGGCGCGCGAGTCCGACGGTGTCACTCTCCCGGTTCGAATCTGTATCCCACCCAGGGTTCGGTCACGATGTAACGAGGAGAGGAGGCGTCGGGCTCGAGCTTCTTCCGCAATTGGCCCACAAAGACGCGAAGATACTCGACCTGCTCGGTGCTTTGCCCGCCCCAGATCGCGCCGAGCAGGGTGCGATGGTTGACCACCTTGCCGGGGTGCCGGGCGAGAAAAAGAAGAAGCTCGAATTCTTTCGGGGTGAGGCGGATTTCGCGGCGGCGGACGGTGATTTTGCGCGCTGCAGTATCAATGCGGAAATCGCCGATTTCAATCACAGGATCGGATTCGCTTTCCTGCGGGACGCGGCGAAGATTTGCCCGCACTCTAGCCAGGAGTTCGTTCATGCCGAATGGCTTGGTGACGTAGTCGTCGGCGCCGGCATCGAGCGCCTCCACTTTTTGCTGTTCTTTATCGCGCACGGAAAGAACCAGGATGGGGACCTGGGAAACGGCGCGAACGGTGCGGCAGAGCTGCACACCATCGATTGAAGGCATGGAGAGATCGGTGATGATCAGGCTGGGCTGCCAATCTTTCATGATCTCCAGCGCCATCTCGCCGCTGTTGGCCACGCGGATGTCGTAGCCTTGGGCGGAGAGACTGGTGCGCAGGACGCGCGTGATCTGAGGTTCGTCGTCGACGACGAGAATGTGGGCGGGATCGGCCATCAACGCACCTCCTGGGTAACGATGTGAACATCGACCGAGGGGGACTCGCGAAGGAAACGCTGGATGGCGGACAGGTAAAGATAACGCTGCCACCCGGTGCGGGCGGAACGGCCGAAGATCACCTGGGTAATGTGATTCTCCCGCACCAGGCGGGCGACGCCGTCGGCAATGCTGCGGCCCGAGGTGCGAACCACTTTGGCGCCGAGATTCTCGGCGAAGCGAATGTTTTCGGCGAGAGTCTTTTGATCTTCGGGACGCGTATCGCGGCCGACATCGATATAAAAAACGTAAAGGTCGCCGCCGATGGCCTGGGCCATGCGGGAGCCGCGCGCGATCAGATATTGGGCCGCAGGATTGGAGCTCACGCAGACGCCGATGCGCTCGCGGACAGTGTGCGCGGGCTGGGTGGTGTCTTTTTCCAGGAATGCGTCGAGACTGCGGTCTACAACCCCAGTCACCTGGCGAAGCGCCAACTCGCGCAGAGCAATCAGATTGCCGGGACGGAAAAAGTGCGAAAGGGCACGCTGGGCGCGATCTACGGGATAGATGTCGCCGCGCTCCATGCGTTTTTGCAGGGCTTGCGGAGTCAGATCGGCGAGGACAATTTCATCCACCCGCTGCATGACCCAGTCCGGGACAGTTTCGCGGACCTGGACGCCGGTGATCTGCTGGACGGTGGGGCCGACGCTCTCCACGTGCTGCACGTTCATGGTCGAGAGCACATCAATTTTGGCGTCGAGGAGTTCGATGACGTCTTGGTAGCGCTTGGCATGCTTGCTGCCCTCGATGTTGGTGTGAGCCAACTCATCGATGACCGCGACGCCTGGCTTGCGGGCCAGAATGGCGTCGACATCCATTTCGTCAAAAACCGTGCCCTTGTATTCGAGTTTGCGGGGAGGAACGCACTCCAGCTTGCCCACCAGTTCCGCGGTGGCCTTGCGGCCGTGAGTTTCGACCACGCCGACGACCACATCCTCGCCGCGGCTGGCGCGGCGAATCGCCTCGCTGAGCATGTTGTAGGTCTTGCCGACTCCCGGAGCGTAGCCGAGGAACAGCTTGAAAATGCCGCGCGGCTTTTCCGGAGAAACGTGCTCGAGCCACTCTTCGGGGGTCTTAGCCATCGCAGCTATTGTGCTTGCACAAGCGGGAAAATGTCACGCTGTACAATGCGGGTGGTGAAAACTCGGGCTCAGACACAAGCGGTACGCTATGTGGTTGTGGCCGTGGCCATCGGCGCAGTCACTGCTGCGGGCTACCGGCTGCACGTCAATCAGACCACGGTCGCATTGATGTTCCTGGTGCTGGTGCTGCTGACCTCAGCGTACTGGGGACTGCGCTATGCGGTGGCGTTTGCGGTGGGGGCAACCGCGGCGTTTAATTTTTTCTTTCTGCCTCCGGTGGGGACCTTCACCATTGCTGATCCGCAGAACTGGGTCGCACTATTTGCCTTTCTGATTACGGCGCTGGTGGCAAGCAACCTTGCCGAACGCGCGCGCCGCGAGGCCGAGGGCGCGCAGCAGCGGCGGCGGGAAGTGGAGCGGCTCTATGGCCTCAGCCAGCGGTTGCTGGCGTCGGACAACGTTCTCGAATTGCTGAATGCCCTCCCGAAATACGTGCAAGAAACTTTCTCGGTGGGAAGCGTAGTCGCCATGGCGGCGGACCACCCCACCGTTTATCGTTCTTCGCTCGATGCTCCGTTTGAAGAGAGCGTATTGCGTTCGACGCTGCTGCGCGGCGAGCCCATTACGCAGAAAGGAGTTTCCTACGTGCCCGTGCGGTTGGGAATGCGAACCGTGGGCGCCCTGGGGATCGCGGGGGCAGACTTGCCGCGCGCGACCCTCGATGCGCTGGGAAGCTTGACGGGCTTGGCCGTGGAGCGCGCCCGCGCGTTAGAGGCGCTCAGCAAGAATCGGGCAGAACAGGAGCATGAACGGCTGCGCACTGCACTGCTGGATTCGGTAACGCACGAGTTTCGGACGCCCCTGACCTCAATCAAAGCTAGCGTGACCACGTTGCTCTCGGGCGCGGGGCTTGACGATTCGGGCCGGCACGATTTGCTCGCGGTCATCGATGAAGAGACGGATCGTCTGAACCGGCTGGTGGGCGAAGCGTCGGAGATGGCGCAGCTTGATTCCGGAATGTTCAAGCTGGATCTGCAGCCACATGCCATTGCGGATGCGCTCGCGCCGGCGCTGGAAGATGCTCGCGGCGCGCTCGAAAATCATCCCGTCGAAGTCGCAGTTGCCGCCGATTTGCCTCATGTGTCGATGGATGTGCAGCGCATTCGCGAGGTGCTGATGCACCTGCTGGAGAATGCCGGGAAATATTCTCCTGCGGGATCGCCCATTAAGATCACTAGTGAAGTGCAAGACCATCGGCTGGTGACCAGCATTGCCGATCGCGGGCCGGGCATTGATTCCTTTGAGCAGTCGCTGATCTTCGAAAAGTTCTATCGCGGCCAGAATCAGCGCTACATGGCGCCGGGCACGGGGATGGGGCTGGCCATCGCGAAGGTGATCGTGGAGGCGCACGGCGGAAAAATCGGTGTCGTGAGCCAATTGGGGAGCGGGTCGGTGTTTTCGTTCAGTTTGCCGATCTAGAACGAGCGGAGTTAGATCGAAACTTTCGATTGAGGCATCGGCGCTTTGGTTGGCCGCGAGTACGTGGACGCTCGCGCTACTTTTTCATGTAATACGCGGAGTCTTCAGGACGCACCACTCTCGGGATCCATAACGGCCGGCGCAGGCCTCCTGGGCCGGGCGCTGGACGAGTTAGGGCTTTCCAGCGCTGATAGACGGCGAAAGAAAGATTGGTATCGACGAAGATGTCGCCGTAGCGGTCATCGGAGCCGGCTTTTTCGACGCGCACCATCTGATGCCAGCAGTGCATGCCGCTGACGGGATCAGGATGAACTGCAAATGTGATGTCCTGATGCACGCCCGCATCGCTCCACCAAACGCGCTTCGTGTCCGGATCGGCGCTAGCATAGGGTGACACGTTTTCGAGTTGCCGCATCTTCCATTGCCCCTTGCCCACTTCTTTCAGATCAACCCAGGCGCTCGACATGCGCTCGATCTGCTCATCCTGATTCACGCGCCATCGGCCCAGATGATGGGAGCACGCCACCACGCCGGGCGTAAGGCCTTCCGTGACCCAGGCGTGAAGCACGAAGTAGCCGATCTCAGTATGTACTTTGATCAGGTCGCCGGTGCGGATGCCGCCGAGTTGTTTCGCATCCACCGGATTGATCCAGAGCGGATTCTTGTGCGAAATCTCGTACAGAAACTTGGCATTGCCGGAGCGGGTGTGGATGAGGTTGGGCAAGCGGAAGATCGGCAGCAGGGTGTAGACGTCGCCACGGGCGTCTTTCGGCCAGACAACTTTGGGCGCGTACTTGGGATCGAAATCTTCCGCAGGCTCGCCCACCGATGCCGTTCGCGCCGAATGATGGATGTGGCTGCGGTAGTACTCGGGCAGCGCGAATTCGGGCCACTTCCAGTCGGCCAAAGTTTTGGAGAACAGCTCGAGTTTGCGCGACGGCGTGTTGTAGCCGGCCACCGCTTTACCTTGCACCAGGACGCCGACTGCTTTGCCTTGCCTCGTGATCACTCCGCTCGCTTCAGTGGTGGTGCCCACGAGATCGGCTGCGGATAGCGGCTTTTCATTCTGCTTGTAGACGTCGCGCGTGACTTCGAAAGCACCGTACTTGCGCATGTATTCGAGCGGCGTGAGGCCTTCTTTCTTCGCGGTCTCGGGCAAACCCGGCACTGAGTTCTCGAAAATCCAACCGTAATATTCATTGACCGTGAGCTTCTGGCCAGGACAATACGGTGATTCGAAATACTGGCGGATGCCCATTGAACCGTCGGGATCAATGGCCCAGGAAAGGTTGATCCAAAATTCGTCTTCCTCCCAGACTTCGCCGGGATTGGCCTGATACGTGTATTCAAACTTCTCCCCGGCTCGCTCGCGCAGGACGCGGTTCACCGGTTGGCGGAATCCGATCCACTTCCCGGCGTAGGATTCCTGGCTCATCAGGTCGTGACGCTCGGAGCTGAACCCCATGGGCAGAACGTAGTCGGCGAACCAGGCGGTCTCGCTCCAGGTGGGAGTGAGCGCGGCGTGCAAGCCGAGTTTTTCTTCGTCGCGCAGCATTTCGATCCAGGAAAATCCGTCGGGATACGTCCACACCGGATTGAAGACGCGGGTGAAGTAGCTGTCGATGCGCCCGCGTCCTTCTTTCAAGAAATGCGGCAGCAGGAATGACATCTCATGCGTGCACAGCGGCCATTCCTGCGGATAGAGCAACTCGTTCCAGCGCTTTTGCGGAGGGGGATTGTTGAATGGCCGGGGAACAAATTTATTCCAGGCGTTCGGATTGTGTCCGCCTTCGGTGCCGACGGATCCGGTGAGCACGTGGAGAAGCATGAGAGCGCGCGCAGGTTGCCATCCCCCGAGATTGCCGGAGGCGCTACCGCGCCAGAGGTGCGAGGCAAAGCGACTTCCCGCCGTGGCGATCTCCCGGGCAAGCTTGACGATGATTTCTGCTTTCACTCCGCTTTCTTTTTCGGCGAACTGCGGAGTGAAGCGGGCGTAGTGCTTCTTCAGAGCCTCGATGGTCGCTTCGAAACTTTGGCCTTGGGCTTGGAAGCCGTCGATCTCGACTTCCTCCCAGTTGGTCCAATTGCGCACGAAGGCAGCGTCGAAGCGGTTTTCATCGAGAATCACTTTCGCCATGGCGAGCAGCACGGCCGCTTCGGTGCCGGGATACGTGGGCATCCAATAATCGGCCATACTGGCTGTGTTCGAAAGGCGCGGGTCCATCACTGCCAGCTTCGCACCCGCCATTTTGCCGTCGATAATGCGCTGCGCGTGCGGGTTGAAGTAGTGTCCGGACTCGAGGTGCGCCGAGAGCAGAAGGATAAAGCGCGCATTGGCGTGATCAGGCGACGGGCGATCGGCATAGTGCCAGAGGAGATAACCGAGCCGCGCGGAGGAGGAGCACACATTGGTGTGAGAGTTGTGGCCGTCGATGCCCCATGCTTGCAGCGTCCGCTCCATGATGAAGTCATGGCCGGGACGACCCACGTGATACATCACTTCTTCACCGCGCCCTTCTTGAATCGCTTTGCGAATGCGCCTGCCGAAGGTTTCGAGCACTTCGTCCCACGTGGTGCGGGCCCACTTTCCTGCCCCGCGCTCGCCGCTGCGCTTCATGGGATAGAGAATGCGGTCGGGATCGTGAATCTGATTGATCGTCGCCGGACCCTTGGCGCACAAGCGGCCGCGGCTCGCCGGATGCATGGGGTTACCTTCGAACTTGTCGATGTCGCCGGTTGTCTTGTTGACGTAGGCCAGCAGCCCGCACGCGGATTCGCAGTTGAAACAGACAGTAGGAACCAACTGGTAATGCTTTTCGACGCGCTTCGGCCACGCCTCGGGATCGAGTTCGACCCAGTCGTCCCATTTCTCGACGGGAGGGCAATAGGCAAGATGGCTGCCGTCGCGCTTGAAATCATTGCTCATTCTGCATCTCCACTAAGACCATGTGGGGACAGCCGCCCACGGCTGTCCGCCGAGCGGAGCTCGGCTCCGCATCCACAACGCTAACTGTTCGGCACGCTCTGTCCGGCCATGACGAAGCACCATTCGAAAATCAGCAGACCTCCAAGGCTGAGCACGGCGCTGAGCATAATGCTCCAGGACGAGTTGAAAACTAACAGGCCAAGAGGCACGATTCCGCCCAATGCGATTGTTCCCAGCCAAAACCAGGGAGCAAAAGAGCCATTTGTAATGAGCCGGGCGGCATAGGCTGCGTTATCGGTCGAATGCGGCATCAGAAACTCAGCGGCGACAAGCCCGAGATTCAGTGCGAGACTGATGGCAAGCGCTATCCTCGCGACTGACAAAGTTGCCGCTGAGCCACTGAGGGAGACGGGAAGAAGCGCCAAAGTTGCAGCTCCGCACAAAAATGCCTGCACAATCAGTTGAATGGGTAACAGCGGAGTCTGCCAAAGATCACGGCCTTCACATTGTCCAAACAGAAATGCCGTGTACACGGCTGCCAGGAAGCCGACGAGCACCGTCGGCCACAAGAGCACAGTTGTTACAGAAGTGAGATTCAGCACCGCCCCGAGCCAGAATAGACCGCACAGCCCGCTGTAGGAGATCAGAATAAATGCCCCGCGCGCCAGCCATGACCTGCTCTGGGGCGTGAACACCACGCGCAGAAAACGGCTTTTGTGCTCCAGATCGCATACCAATAATCCCGTGGTCAATGCGGTAAAGATCAGCGCGATTGTGGAAAGAACAATATCCCGCAGGCGATCCGCGCCGAGCTTCCCAAGTAACATCGCAATCGCCGGAATCGCGAGCGCGCCCGAACCGATGGCCTTGGTCCAGCAGTAGACGGGAACTTGCCATCCCCAGGGGCGTGAGTGCGAAACGTCGTAGGCGGCGAGCGCATTCTTCTGCAGCAGAGGACTGTCCGGCGGATACAACGCGCCCCCGCCATGAATGCTTTCGTTGCGTTGCGACCACATGTAGATGGATTCGTGGCGGGCCGCGGTCGGGACGATGGCGCTCTCATCGGCGTCGATGTAGTAGAGCTTGGGGAGAGTTCCCTGCTCAGGCTTGCGCACGCGCACCGGCTCGCGAGCCAGCAATTGTGCGATCTCGCCGTCGCAAGCATCGAGATCTCCCGCGATGATGGCGTGCTCGGGGCAGACGACGACGCAGGATGGCTCCAACCCAACTTCGGTGCGATGCGCGCAGAAATGGCATTTGGCTGCCGTGCCTTCGTCGGGATCAATGTAGATGGAATCGTACGGGCAGGCTTGCATGCAGGCTTTGCAGCCGATACATCGTTCCGAGCTGAAATCGACAATGCCGTCTTTACGCTGGTACATCGCGGTAACGGGGCAGATCGGGACGCACGGCGGATTCTCGCAGTGATTGCAGCGGGTGACCTGAAAAACGCGGCGGGTATTCGGGAAAGTTCCCTTCTCCACGTACTTCACCCAGGTGCGGTTCACGCTGAGCGGGACGTGATTCTCGGTCTTGCACGCGACGGTGCAGGCGTGGCAGCCGATGCACTTGCGGTTATCGATGATGAATCCGTATCGCATCCGGAAAGGTTTTCAGGGCAGCATCGAGGCACTGAGCGGCTTGGGTATTGTAGCTGAGAAACGGAGCGGAGTGGGCGGCCCGCCTGAGACCTGGGAATGTCGCGAGAGAAATTCAAGGCTAAGCTACAATGCAGGTGCGTTGCTGAAGATTGCAGATTTCTTCCGATTGGATAGGCAGGAGCCTGGCTATAAACCATATTTATGACCGCACAGATGGCAACCGGCACTTCGGCGGTACTCGACAGCAAGAAGGTTCTTTATAACCGATTCCTTTTGATCGTAGCCGGCTTTGGCGGACTGCTCTACGGCGTGGATGTTGGCATCATCGCCAGTGCGCTGCCTTATCTGCAGGCGACCTTTGGCCTGAGTTCAGGCCATCTCCTCGATGCCGGCCAGGTATCCTTCGTCGTTGCCGCTGTCTTGCTGGGCAGCGTGATCTCCACATTATTCGCCGGTTTGCTCGCGGACGCGATGGGCCGCAAGTCGCTCATGGCACTCAGCGGCGTCCTCTTCGTAATCAGCGTTCCCATGATCGCCCTGTCGCAGGGTTATGGGCCATTGGTGTTCGGACGGCTGCTGCAGGGGGTCAGCGCAGGACTCATCGGGGTGGTAGTACCGCTTTATCTGGCGGAGTGTTTGTCGGCATCCAGCCGCGGTAAGGGAACTGCGATTTTTCAGTGGCTGCTCACGCTGGGCATCGTCGCGGCCGCGCTGGTAGGGATGTATTTCAGCTTTCGGGTGGATGAAGTGGCCAAGCTGGGCGATCCGGCGCGGCTGCTGGCGTTCAAAGATACAGCCTGGCGCGGGATTTTCTGGGTGTCATTGCCGCCGGGGATTTTGTTCGTTATCGGCAGCTTCATGGTGGCGGAATCGCCGCGCTGGCTGCTGCGCCGAGGTAACAAAGAAGGAGCATACTCTGCTCTTCTTCGTTCCCGCTCGACCGAGCAAGCGAATCTGGAATTGAGAGAAATGGAAGAAGTACTGGCGGCAGAAAAGACCTCAACCGCCGGAGCCAAGGCGAAAGAATCCCTGTTGCGCCGCAAGTACGTCATTCCTTTCGTGCTGGCTTGCATCATTCTCGCCGCGAACCAAACCACCGGCATTAACTCGATCATCGGTTACAACACCAACATCCTGCTGCAGAGCGGTCTTTCCGACGTGGCGGCGCACTGGGGATACGTTGTCTTTACCATCATCAATTTTCTCGTGACCTTCGGGGGCGTGATGCTGGTGGACCGGAAAGGACGGAAGTTCCTTTTATCCCTCGGCACAGCCGGAATCATTGTCTCGGTTACCTGCACGGGATTGCTGTTCCGCAACACGGAAAAACAGAGGGTGGACGCCAAGGCCGCGGTGCAGTCAATGGTCACCGCCGACCAACACCTTACGCTGCGCTACGACGCGGAACTGGCGGGCAAGCTGGGCGCTTCCGCTTCGCGCCCGACCTCGCTGGTGGTGATCTATTCCTACGGGGATTTCAGGGCCGCCAGCCAGGTAGTGCGCTCCAACGATGCGGGCGCAAAGCCGATCGAAATCATGCGAGAGGCGTCGATTCCTGCCAATAAAGTCGTCGCCTTCTTCTCCAATCCTTTTGGCAATCTCGCCGCCGCCCGGGAAGCGCCGCTAAAAATTGACAATGCCCTCATTACACCGGTTCCGGGCACGACCAATGGCTGGCTGGTGGCGATTACTTTGTTTGTGTTTATGGCCTTTTATGCGGTTGGACCTGGAGTGTGTGTGTGGCTGGCGCTTTCTGAATTGATGCCCACGCGAATCCGGTCCAACGGCATGAGCATTGCCCTGGTCCTCAATCAGGCGGTTTCGACGACGATCGCGGCGATCTTTCTGCCGACGGTTGGCAAATATGGATACTCGACCATGTTCTTCGGGTTCGCAGCATGCACCGTGATCTATTTTGTGACTGCGACCTGGTTCTTGCCCGAAACCAAGGGGAAGACCCTGGAAGAAATTGAAGCCTACTTCGAGGGAACGGCCAGGTAAAGGCTGCAGCACCTTAGGATTTTTGGGTTCTTTTTTGCGGTTCGCGCCGCGGGCGCCCGCTGGACAGCCGCCGGGACGGTGGAGTAGGTGCAGTTTGAATTTATACTTTTTCGGCTTCCTCTTTGGATAGAGCCACTCGCTCATCGTGGCAGGTCTTTGCCGTTACCGAGAACCACGTTCCCGGCGCCCCCTTGATGCATTCGCCAATCTTGCAGGGTTCGCCCGGCTTCGCTTGACATTTGGGGCACGAAACCGTCAGATACTTCTCGATCGCCATGTCCACAGTTTCCCACAGAGCGCGGCCTTAATTCAAACGGCACCACTACCACCGACGGCGACGCTACATTGCTCATGGCACGCAAAATGATTTACTCTCAGCGCCAGTCCCTATGACTCCTACTAAACAGAAAGAAAGCGCGCACAAGTTTGCCCACGTCATGCTGCGGGAGATCTATGAGCAGCCAGCTGCGATCTCCAAGACCATCGAGAAACATCTGAAGCAGGACATCATCTTCCCCGGAGAATTGCAGACCATCGAACATGCGCTGCTTACCTTTGACAAGCTGATCATCGCCGCCAGCGGATCGAGCCGGCACGCTGGATTGGCGGGCGAGATCATGATCGAAGATCTTTCGGGCGTGGCCGTGGACGTGGAATACGCCAGCGAGTACTGCTACCGCTCGACACACGCTTCGGTCGATCCGATCGTGATGGTGATTACGCAATCGGGAGAAACTGCCGACACTCTGGCGGCGCAGCGCGAGGCCCTCATGCGCGGAGCCAGGACTATCGCGGTCTCGAACATGCCCGATACTACGATTGTGCGCGAGGCGGACGCGGCGTTGATTTCCGGCGCAGGGCCGGAACTGTCCATTCCAGCCACTAAGAGTTTTACCACGCAGCTGACAATTCTTTATCTCATGGCGCTTTTTCTGGCGCGCAAGCGTGGTCGCATGACTTCGGAAGTAACGCGTTTCGACTTGCAGCGGCTGAATCAGCTTCCGGAAGCGATCGAAACCAGTCTCTCGAAATGGGACGCGCTGGCCCGGGAATTTGGTACCGTCCACTTCAAGGCGGAGAAATTTCTCTATCTCGGCCGCGGCGTGCACTATGCCATCGCGCGCGAGGGAGCACTCAAGCTGAAGGAAATTTCCTACGCGCATGCCGAAGGCTATCCGGCGGGAGAACTCAAACATGGGCCCAACGCGCTGGTCGATGAAACGCTTCCGGTGGTCGTACTGGCGACTCGCGATGAGAGCGATCCGGATTCGCTATTGCGCTATCGGCGGACGCTGGACGTGATGAAAGAAGTCCGTTCGCGCCGCGGCCCGCTGGTAGCCGTGGCTACCGAAGGCGACCAGGAAGTCCCCAGAGTCGCGGAACAGGTCTTCTATGTGCCGGCAGCTCCCGAGTTGCTGTTGCCGATCCTGGAGGTGATTCCCCTGCAACTCTTTGCCTATCACGTTGCCGTCAACAAGGGCTACGACGTGGACCATCCACGCAACCTGGTGAAGGCCGTCGTCAGCGAGTGAAAGCATTCACCACACCGGCACACCAGAAGCACAAGGAGGAATTCAATCCCCGTGTGTATGGTTCTCTGACCCGCTAATTAGGGGTAGCGGGGCTGATGGGATCGTCGTTGTGCTTAAGAACCCAGATCATCCCAGCCCCGACTGCAGCTGCGCCCGCGCCAAGCGCCCATGGTGAATTCAGAATGGCTCCCGTCCCGGGCGTCGTGCCTTTCTGGCGGGCATCGGCGGCGCAGCGTTCATCGCGCGACTTCTGTTCGCTTTCGCGGACGATGGAGCGATCGGATTTCGTATCCTGCTTGGCCTGCTGCAGATTGCGGGACTTGGCGTCGATGTAGACATCGTTCTTGCGCGCCGAAACCGTGACTTTGCCGTCAGTGTCCAACACTTCGTAGTGCGTCCAGTCGGCGGGGTTGACGGGCGTGACCGTTACGCATCCCACGCGGACGCGGAGCCCGCGATTGGTATTCACCGACAGACTGCCGTGGTCGAGCACCAGTTCGTCGCCCTGAAACTCCACCATCGTTTCGGGATTGATGTCGGCGCTGGAGCCTGTACTTTCGATGCGGGCAGAGCCTTGCTTTGGGGTTTCAACCAGGTCGTTGCGATATAAAACGGTGGTGGCCGGAGCGGCGTTTTTATTGACGAGTACTCCTGCCCCGTTACTGCGCAGCATGGCCCCGGCGTTCTCTTGACCCAAAAGCGAGACGGGCAGAAAAATGATCAGGGAAATGCCCACTAACTGTCGCCAGTTGAACAGACTAGTCCTCATCGAACGCAGCGTTGCTATCCCTAGCGTAGTGGAGACGCGCGGCAGTGGCTATTGGCTGGCTTGGTGCGCACGGGGACGTCATGGTGACCGCCCTACAGGCCTCGACTCGATGGCAAAGCTGTGTAGCTAGAACGACAATTTCGATACGGCAAGCGCTCAAGGCAGAGAAACTTCCTGAAGAGAGAACGTTTTTCTAACTTTGATGCAAATTCTGAATGTCGGCGTTGGTGTAGAGCCGGGGCGCCTGCAGCTTGTGAGTTTTCCAATACGCCGCTGCGTCACCTAGAGGGACGCCGTATCCCATTTCGCGCAACATCTGGACGGTCGTAAAACCTCCAAAACCTGCACCCGTAATGCTGCCAGGCAGTTCCGGAGTCTCTTCCGGCGAGACCAACTCGACGATACTTATCTCCGGGTAACCGTAATAAATGGGGAATAGATCCGCCTGACCTTGCAGAATGGGATTGGACACATAGGGCACATCTGTGATCTCCGGTCCGGTGATGATGTAGCTGGGGACTGGAGGCAGGGACGTCTCCAAGGAAAGCGATGGGGTGTTGATGGGATGAAGAAACATCGGATTCGCCGTGACCAGATACTGCGGGCCAGTGGAAAAATCGGTATCCTGCGCGGCGGCAACTCCGAGGATGGCGAAGAACAGAACGGCGGGACCAATGAGACGCATAGCAACCTCCCGTGGTCTGATGCACCCTGCAATTATGGTACGAAAATGGCCAGAACACCAGAGCCCTTAGACTCCAGATCGCGCTCCCGACGCGGGTTTTGGACGACCTGACAGCGCCGTGGCATTCCGCCGTTCGCGGCGGTTGGCCAGGATGATGTAAAACATAAAGAACACTACCGCGAGGTTCACCAGCAGCAGGCTGCAGCGCACCACGGTCACACCGCGAAAGAGTTCGCGCACCTCCCAAGGCAGCAAGAGCATTCCGGAAACCAACGCCACCCACTCGGCCCAGGTGCGCTCCTTCCAGAGGCCATAAGCTTCTGTAAAACGCAGCCCGGCATAGGCAAAGGCGATGCGGGCTGCGGCCCACAGGCGCGCGTCGGTGATGCCGTCCGCAAAATCGAGGAACCATTGCGCCCACTGCCGATCGGTATTGACATGCAACAGCACCAGCAGACTCTCGGCAATCAGCCAGGTGTCCTGGTGAACCAGGGCCAGGGCGCAAATGCCCATCAGAACCACAAAGACTCCCTTGAAGAATTCCAAGCCCGCGACAGCCCGAAGCACGCGCCGCTGGCCGCGGTGTGAAGTGGACGTGTTTCCGAGTGGGCGCATCTGCCGTTCTGAACGCAGGGTAACACGGGCGGGTTGGATTCGCTGCCCTCGATCCTCCGGCATTTGTCTTACGTCGGTAACTGGAGCAGGTGCGGGATACGTGTAACGATCAGGACGAGGCTGGGCGCAATGAGAAAAATTACGAACGTCGCAGTAGTGGCTTTGCTGGGTATTGGATCATGGGCACAACACAACCCGGCGCCACAAACGGCGCGCCAGGCGTTGCTGGAGATGTTCTTCAGCAAGACGCCCGGGACGTTTGCCAAGCACCTGCCGGCAGCGACTATTGCGGCCCTGGAGAAATCGGGAGCCATGGCCAACCTGCAGCAGTACTCGGTTATGGCCAGCCAACTGCAAAGCCAGCAACAGAACATCCAGACCTTCGAAACTGGATCGGTGCTGATGTCGGCCCAAGAGCCGAAGAGCGGCCAAAAGTTCGAGGTTACAGTCGAGAGCGACGCACTGCGCGGAGATGAGGACGACATCGATCTGTCATTTCAGGTGTACAAAGACGGCCAGGCGCAGCGCACGCCTTTCATGCCGCGGATGACCTTTGCGATGAAGCAGGAAGCGCAAATCTGGAAACTCAATGAAATCTCGGTGACCATTCACGTGCCGCTCACAGATCCCGACCTGCTGAAGGCCATCACCGAAAAGATGAAGCCGCAGGTGAACGGCGCCAGTTTCACACCGCAGAGGCAGATGACAGCATCTTCGGCCGGGAGCGACGCGATGGTGCTGGCCGCCATGCGCAAAATCCTGACCGCAGAAGCCACCTACGCTGCCAGCTATCCGACGGTGGGCTACAGCTGCACGCTGTCGGATCTCGACGGCTTTGGCAGCGCCGAACGCAATGAGCATCAGGCCATGCTGATCGATAGCGGGCTGGCCAGCGGCAAGCGCTACGGATTCATTTTCACGCTGTCGGGCTGCAACGGAACTCCGGCGACAAGTTTTCATCTCACCGCCGCGCCCAACATGAATACCCTTGGGCGGAAGGCATTCTGTGCGGATCAGTCGGCGGCGATTCGTTCTTCCGAGAATGGCAACCCGGAGACTTGCCTGAGGAACGGGACTCCTGTGCAATAGGCCGATCTCGGCATTACATTTCAGCTCGCAGATTTCAGATTGCAGATTTAACAATCGGCTCATTCTTAAATTTGCATTCTTAAATCTGCAATCTTAAATCTACCAGCGATTGCTAATGCATTACGGCCCAGGCCAGGCCATCCGGCTCCGGGCCAACATCGATGTGGCCCGTGACTTCCAACGATTTGAGATCGATCACCACGACATAATTGTCGGGCGTGCAGGCGACGAAGGCCCGCGTGCCGTTGGGCTGCATGATGATCCCGGCAGCTCCGTGTCCCACTGCAATGCGCTTGATCTCTTTGCGCGTGGCGGCATCCAGAACGGCAACTGATCCCATACGCAAGCCCGATACGAAAACTCTGCGGCCATCGGGAGTGAACTTCAGCCGGTTCGCGCTGCCGACATTGGCGGCAAGCGTGTCGATCACTTTCTTGCTGGCGGCTTCAATGATCGAAATTGTGCCATCCTGCGCATTTGCAACCCAGATTTCTTTGCCATCGGGCGAGACATCGAACCCCTCAGAGCCATTGCCGACTTTCACGACGGTTTCATCCCAATCGCCGCCGGGAGGCCCCATGGGCCGGGGCGGTGCTCCAGGAGGTCCACCCATCCGGGGAGCAGTTTTGTCGATGATGCTGACCGTGCCGGAGCTCACGTTGGTGGTGACGATTCGTTTCAAATCGTTCGACACGAAGATCATGTGGGTGCGGTTCTGGCCCGTTCCCAGAATCCAATCCACTTTCTTGCTGGCGGGATCATAGCTGCCAATCGCTTTTGCGGCCTCGGCGGTGAACCAAGTCTTCCCTCCTACAAACGTCAGGCCATGCGGACCGCGCAAGGGGCCGAGATCGATGGAAGGAAGCGGCTTCTGGTCCGCGAGATCGATCTCGGCCAGAGTGTTGTATGCGCCGCCACCATAATTCGAAACGTAAGCCGTGCGGCCATCGCTGGACGCGATGACTTCGTGGGGATCTTCTCCCACCGGCGCCTTTGCGAGAACTTTCAGAGTGGCGGCATCGACGATGGACAGCGTGTGGTCGTGCTTGCTCAGCGCCAGGAGTGATTCTCTTGGGATGTTCTGGGCCATCAGTAAAGGGGAGATCATCGCAGATACCAAGATGAGCGAGATGTTCCTTGTACTCATAAGCTGATCCTCGATCTACGCATACGTGCGTCTGATGTAAAAACTATCCGGTTACTGAACTGACAGCAGGCGGTCTTGACGGTTTTCGATAAAAAGTAATCAAAATAGACAGCAGCATCGTCAGACTTTGAAGCGCGAAGGGAAACCACCCACCAACTGCGGTTTTCGCGACCGAAAACAGCTCCCACCAGAGGTTCATGCAGATATGCAGGAACACTGGCACCCAAAGATTCTCCCATTTGTAAAGCAGCCAGGCGAAGATCACTCCCCCGCTTCCGGTAAGAAGGAACAGTCCAGCCATCTCCGATAGCTGCTGGCCCTGTTCCACATGGCCGTAGCCGAACAACACCGATGAAGGCCAGACTACGAGCCAAAAGGGCCAACCCGTCCCTCGCTGCAGATGCCTCACCCCAAAGCCTCGGAATTCAAGTTCCTCGACCAATGGCGAGAACACGGTTAGGAAGATGAGAGGAAGAAGCTGAAGGTGTGGCGTGAGAGTTCGAGTTATGGCAAAACCGAGGAGCATCGGCGAAGAGGCGATCAGGGCGAATGCCAGTGCAGGAAGGGCCGGAGCGGAAAACCCGAGCTCGCGACCGATGGCTCGTGGACTCCTGCCATGCATCAACCAAACTGCAATGAGGCAGAGAAGTGCGCCCAGAAGCTTGTCTATGCTCTCCGCGGCATAGAACGGGCGGTGATTGTGCAATGAGTTGTAGCCGGGGACTCGAGAAACGATTTCATGCGCGTAGGAGGCGATCATCAGCACCACAATCGTGAATATCGCAATCGTCCACGAGCGTTGCTTCACTTCGCCTCCCTTGTCTTATGTCTTTTGCCGGATGGCGTCTCGTAGTTCTGCCACGATTTCCTGCGAGGCCTTGATGGCGGCGGCGTGCTGGTTCACGTTGAACGAGATGGCGCCGACGCGGGCATGGCCGCCGCCCCCGTAACGTTCGCAAATGCGGGCCAGGTTTACTTCCGGCTCTTGCGGCGCCCAGGGATTCGATCCCACCGAAACTTTCACGCGGAAACTGCTCTTGCTGAGACCAACGCTGTAGACCGACTCCGGATGCAGGTAATAGGGAATGAACTTGTTGTAGCCTTCGAGATCGTGATCCGTGACATCGAAGAAAATGGTGGCGTCCTTGCACTCGGTGCGCTCTTTCAGGATGCCGATGGAAAGTTCATGACGCCGGAGCAGCGGCGGAAGCAGCGGGGCAACAAACGGTTCTTCGAGGATCTCCGCCAGCGATTTATTGGCCAGCAATGGAATCAGATTGGGCACGAAGCCGTGATCCGGCGCCGACTCGATGACCATGGTCAGCTTCATGGCCGGAGCATCCATCTCGACGGCGGTTTTGGCGTTGGGATAGAGCGCGCCGTCGATGATGTCGGTCCAGTGCACGAGGTCGGCCACCGGGGAGGGGTCGAAACCAAAGCGTTGCTGCGCAATCATGGCGATGAAGCTGGTGCAGGATTTGAAATCGGGATCGTAAAACTTGCGGTTGCTCTGATCCTGCTCGAAATGCTCGGCATCGGCGGGCGTGAGAAATGCGCTCTCATGGTGATCGAACCACCAGGTGATGTTGGGCGAAGGGGAATACTTGAAGTCGACGATAGCGTTTTCGTCGCCGTCAAATTGTTTCTCGTCGAACAAGGCGCCGGCGCGGTGAACCAATCCGGTGAACACAAAATCGGCATCGCTGCGGATGCGCTCGCGATAAAAGCGGGAAAACAACGCCGCCGAAGAAGCCCCGTCGAAACACTTGTCGTGATAAAAAACGCGAACTCGCAAGCAAGACCCCATTCCCCGAACAGATTCCTGCACTGAGACGCCTTTGGCAGGCAGACTGGCGGCGCAGGTAAAAGCTAATAGGATTGACAGCTTAGAGGCAGAAAGTCAAGCGCGGAAGTTCTGAATCGGGTGGCGAGCGAGTTCACCCGCGGACGCGAATGAACTCGCAGGATTAAGCATGAACGAGTTGCGGCGGCGGAACACTACATAGCGTTGGCTTGTTTTTCCGCCAGATCGCCGATGAACGGGAGCTTCCACATCTGGCCGCCGTTGGCCTTGATCAACAGGACGATCCAAACCACAACGAAACCAACCCAAACCACCAACCCGAGCAGCATTACAAGGAGATGCCCAACGATCGGGACGACGCTAGCCGCCACCGTAAGGATCATCAGAATGATCCAAATGGCGATCGCAGCCACGTGCAGAAAGATGTTCTGCCAGGCGTGGAAGCGGACGAAGCGGTTCTTGTTGTAGGGTTCCATCACCAGGAAAATAATTGCTGGGATGATGGTGATGTATGCCAGCATTCCCGCCACGTTGTCAGCCATGCCTGTAGTCGCGGGGGCGGCGGGGGCGGCGGTCGCCACGGCCGGCCCGCTGCTTGCCCCCCGGCCTGCACAGGCTGCGCAGGTAGTGGCGCCGTCAGCAATCTGAGCTCCGCACATATTGCAAAACGCCATAGTGTGCCCTCCCAATCGGGATGAGATCGAATCAGCGGACCGCTGGAATTGGCTCACAAGCGGTCGGCGGCAAGGTATCAGAAGGCGGGGCGTAAAGCAATCGGCAATTGCAGCGGCTCGGAATTCCTAACCAGGCACCGAATACTGCTCTGCAAGCTCTCCCAGCCAGGGAAGCTTGAAGGTTTCGCCCTGGGCCGCTTTCACCACCAGAACAATCCAGATAAAGGTGGCGGCCAAACCCGCAGTCACGTCCACGAGCAAGACAATCAGTGGGCCAAATGCGGGGATTATGAAAAGCAGCAAACCCGCCAGCCTGAGCACAGTGGCCACTATGAGCAGTGCCACCCACCCCAGCAAGCACTGGATGGAATGAAAGCGCACGAACCCGCTCTTCTTATAGGGCTCTAGCAAAAGGAAGGCAAGCGCGGGCAGAAAGGTGAAGTAGGCCAGCGCTCCCGCAAGATTCTCCGAAAGTCCGCCCAGCTTGCCTTGCGACCGCACCGCGGCATGCATGGACCGGCCGCAACCCGGACAGAAGGCGGCATTCCCCGGCATCTGCGCGGCGCAATGCGGACACGACCGTTGCTCCTGCTCAACCTGATCCACTGCGGGCACCATATCAAAACGGCATAGGGATGGACAAATGGGGAACCAAGCTAGCGCATTGACGCGGCCCGGCGCGAAGAGTATGGTTCGTGCAAAATTCGGCGGCGGGTGCGGCAGGGATCGCGGCGGAGGTTCGCATGAGCACATTTTGTGCGGCTTGCGGCAACAGCATGACGGCAGACGACAAGTTCTGCCGGGTTTGCGGCAGGCAAGCGCCGGCCGCGGCCGGGTCGCCATCAACACCGGTTCCTCTGACAGCCCCGGCTCAGACCAGCCCCAAAGCCATTCTCAGCCTGGTCTGCGGGTTATTGTTTTTCGTCCCACTGGCTTTCGTCGGCGCGATCGTGTTCGGACATCTGGGCCTTTCGGAAATCAAGAAGAGTGCAGGACGACTCAAAGGCGAAGGCATGGCCATAGCGGGCCTGATTCTCGGATACTTCTGGATTGCGGGTCTCCCCGTGTTCTTGATCGTCGCGGCCATTGCGATCCCAAACCTGCTGCGGGCGCGCATGGCCGCCAATGAAAGTTCGGCGGTCGCGGGAGTTCGGACGATCAACGTGGCCGAAGTCACCTATTCCGCGAATCATCCCGACGAGGGATTCACATGCTCGTTTTCCGCCCTGGAGAAAGCCGGATTAATCTCCGGATCGTTGGCGAATGGCCAGAAGGCTGGATATGCGTTCGAGCTGACCAGCTGCGAACCTGGAGCCCAAGGCGCGGCCAGTGAGAAATATCAGATCGTGGCCTATCCGGTTCGATTGAACCAGACGGGCAGGCGCGCCTTCTGCTCCGATGAATCGGGGGCGATTAAGGTGGATGCCGGCGGCTCGGCGGAAAAATGCCTGCAGGGCGGTGACGATCTGCGATGACAGTGCCTATTCCCAAGTGTCAGGAGCGAAGCCATGTTTTGTCCTCAATGCGGGGCCAGTAATGCGGACAACGCTGCGATATGCGCGCAGTGCGGTAGAACCTTGCAATCAGGAGCAGCGACTCCGCTGCCGGTCACAGGCACGGTAATTCCTCCGGGCACGACCGTCGAAAACTACCTCGTGTTCGCGATTCTGACGACCGTGCTTTGCTGCCTCCCGGCGGGAATTCCCGCCATCGTTTACGCTGCCCAGGTAAATGGGAAACTGCTGCAAGGGGACCTGGCAGGCGCGCAGGCGGCCGCCAACAATGCCAAGATGTGGTGCTGGATTTCTTTTGGGCTAGGCCTCGCCTGGGTCGGCGTGGTGATTGTGCTCATGATGCTCGGCGTGCTGAGCGGCCTCCACCACTAATGGCATTCGGGAGAATATGAAGAAATTGTCCAAGCGCACGATGCTGGCTGGCGGCTTGTTTCTAGGGACGACCGGGCTCGTCCTGCTGCGAGTTTACGATCCCGCATCGTCTGGCGTTTTTCCGCCTTGTCCGCTGCATTATCTGACCGGACTGTACTGTCCGGGATGTGGCTCGCTGCGGGCCATTCACCAGCTTCTCCATGGGAACTTGCGAGACGCGTGGGCAATGAATCCGCTGACCTGCCTGCTGTTGCCATTCCTGATTTACGGTCTCGCGTCCCAGGCGCTGTTCAGGCTTCGAGGGCGCGGGCTGCCGCAAGTATTTCTACCCGCCGCCTCGATCCGCGCGCTCTGCGTTGTGATCGTTTTATTCGGGATTTTGAGAAACCTTCCCATCCGTCCCTTCGATCTGCTGGCGCCCGGGGCCATGTTGCGACTCTGGTAAGATTTTGCGAGACCGCGAGGACGCCGTTGGCTAGGTTTGCCTGGGCTGCGGCAACAGCATCTCTGAGCACGAGCGCTTCTGCCCAAGCTGCGGATATGTCTTTGCGCTGCGGGATTGCGCCCCTGCTAAGGCGGACGGTCCCATCGTGAAATACCGCCTGGTGGCCTATCCAACCGTGCCCAGAAAAACGGGAAGTCCCGCCTATTGCTCTAATGAATCCGACGTGATTCGAATGGCGCCCAGCGGATTACCCGACGACTGCCTGAAGACCGGAACTGACCTGTCGGAAACCGAGATTACTCATCCGAAAACGTGGTCGCAGGCGTCCCAGCACTGATGTCAACCGCGTCGCGCAATGGATTTCAGCTGGTGCGAGCAGCGGAGTCCCGGCTGCGGCAGTCTTCGCAAATTCCATAGATCTGGAAGGTGTGCCGGGTGGTCAGGTAGTGATATTTGCGGCCGATCTCCTGCTCCAGTTGGCTTACTTCGGGCGAGAAAAATTCCACCGAGCCGCCACATTGGGTGCAGACCATGTGGTGGTGGCTGCGCCGATTATATTGATGTTCGTAACGCGCAATACCGTCATGGAAGGCCACTTCACTGGCCAGGCCGCATTCGGCCAGCAACTTGAGAGTGCGATAGACCGTGGTGTAGCCGATGCGGGCGTCTTTCTTTTGTACCAGGCGATGCAGTTCGTCGGTCGAAAGGTGATCGCGGGTTTCCAGGAAGGTGCGCAGGATGGCGTCGCGCTGCGCGGTCTGTTTCAGACCTACGCCTTTCAGATGGCGGTGGAGGATATCCTGGGCCTCGCGGACCATCTGGCGGGAGATGGTGGGTTGATCGTCGATGCGCTTGTGCAACATGGTGGGGTAGCGAGTCAGGATATCACCCCAGGATATTGAAAATGAAATTCATTTTCAGCAGCCGGGCGGTGCCCTGACGTGGGCTACAATCAAAGATTCTCCATGAGTACCGCCGCAGAGATCAGAGTTCCCAGGGCTCGCCGCTTCCCCATTCCCCGCATCATCTTGTGGCTTGTAATCGCCCTATTGCTCTTTTTCTCGGGACTTGGGGGTTACGCTTACCACCTCGCCCATGCTGCTCTTCCTGAACTGGACGGTACGCTGCAGGTCGGCGGCCTCACGGCGCCAGTAACGGTCACGCGCGACAGCCACGGAGTTCCCACGATTGACGCTTCCACGATGGCAGATCTGTTCTTCGCGCAGGGTTTTGTGACCGCCCAGGATCGCATGTGGCAAATGGATATCATGCGGCGCTTCGGCAGCGGCGAACTTTCCGAGATTCTCGGGCCGGACACGCTCAAAGTCGATCGCGAGCAGAGGATTCTCGGCCTGCGCGCCGCCGCAAAGAAGTCCCTGGAAATGGCAACTCCGCGGGATCGCATCTTTTTCGAAGCCTATGCCCGCGGAGTAAACGCCTACACCCAGCGACATGCCAGGCATCTGCCGATCGAGTTTCTCATTCTCGGATATGCGCCGAAACCCTGGGCGCCGGAAGATTCGATCGTCATCGCCAGCGTCATGGTGAAGGACCTGAACTATCACTATTTTTTCGACGCGTTGGCGCGGGAAAAAATTCTGGCCAAGCTCGGCCCGGAACTGACTAGCGATCTGTATGTGAACCGCTCGTGGCATGACCGTCCTCCCACCGTGATGCGCGAAGATATCAACCAGCCCGACGACAATTCCCCCAACTCCGATGAAGACGACGATGAAGATTCTCCGGACAACTCAGTGACGCAGCGCGAAATTCCGGTCCGCAATCAACCGCAGTTAGCCGAAGAAATTCCCGTGAACGGATCCAACGACTGGGTGGTTTCCGGGGCGCACACGGTTACGGGAAAGCCCCTGCTGTCGAACGATATGCATCTCGGCCATCAGATGCCGAACCTGTGGTACGAGGCGCATCTGCGCTCGGGAGCATTCGATGTCGCCGGCGTAACCCTGCCCGGAATGCCCTACGTGGTCGTCGGGCATAATCAGCGCATTGCCTGGGGATTCACCAATGTCGGCCCCACCGTCACCGATGTCTACATCGAGAATTTCAACGCGCAGGGCGCGTACCAGACTCCGGCGGGATGGGTTCAGCCCAATCATCGCCTCGAGGTGATTCACGTCAAAGGCAAGCCAGATGTGACTTTGGATGTGAAGATCTCGCGCCATGGGCCAATCATCACCGAGCTGGTTCCGGGCGAGACGCGGCAATTAGCGCTGCGCTGGACGCTCTACGACGGCCTGCGCATCCCATTCTTCGACGTGAACGCGGCGCAGAACTGGGAACAATTTACCAAAGCCTTCTCGCAACTCGACGCGCCCGGGCAGAACGTGGTCTACGCCGATGTTGACGGAAATATCGGATATCACGCGACCGGCAAGGTTCCCATTCGCGTTGCGGGCGATGGCAGCTTGCCGGTCAGCGGCGCAGATAACGCCCACGAATGGACGTCCTACATCCCCTTTGACAAGCTGCCCAGCATTTACAACCCACCTTCCGGAATCATTGCCACGGCCAATGGCAGAATCACTCCCGACAAATATCCCAATTCCATCAGCATGGAGTGGGAGGCGCCATGGCGCACAGCGCGCATCTATCACGTGCTGGAATCGGGACGGCAGTTTTCCGCGGCGGACATGCTTGCTTTGCAAAACGACGTGCAGTCGGAAGCGACCCTATTCGTCGCTGAGCGCTTCGTCTATGCGGTCGATCATGCCTCGAAGCCGTCGGCGCGGGCCAGGCAGGCGGCCGATCTGATGCGGAGCTGGGACGGCCGCATGCTGGCTTCATCCGCGGCCCCCACGATCGCAGAGAGTGCAGCTCTGCAGCTTAGAAAGCTGCTGCTCGAGCCGAAACTGGGAGCAGCGCCGCCCGAGGAGCTGAAGAATGAGGCCGATTCCGAGCTTTATCATTACCGTGAAAGTGCAACGCTGAGCTGGAAGACGTATTCGTGGGAAATGCGTTCGGTGTGGCTGGAGAATATTCTTCTGCATCGGCCCAAGCGCTGGTTGCCCGACCAATATCCGAATTACGACGAACTGCTAAGCGCTGCCGTCGAAGCTGCGGTGAACGATCCGCAAGCCCCAAAAGATCTGTCCACGTGGCATTGGGGAGAGTTCAATGCGGTTTCGATTCAGCATCCCATCCTGGGCAAAATTCCGATCCTGAGCCACTGGACGGGTCCGGGCGTTCGGGAACAATCCGGCAGCGGATACACGGTGAAAGCGGTCACGCGGACTCATGGGCCCTCGGAGCGCTTCACCGCCAATCTTGCCGATCTGGATCAGTCCACCTTGAATATCGTCACTGGACAGGCGGGAAATTTCCTGAGCCCCTACTACATGGACCAGTGGAAAGCGTGGTATGAGGGAACGACCTTCACCCTACCGTTCAGTGCGAAAGCGGTAGAGTCCGCGAAGGCTCACGAACTGAAGCTCGAGCCGGTGAGGTAGCCGCCGCGAGCGAGTCGCGGTCGCGACACCCGGCGGGATTCGGCTCAGGGCAGGCTGCCTGCGCTAGAAGAAGTCGATGGCCTTCACGTCGCCTACGTAACCGACGATATTGATCGTTCCCAGTGGCACCCAATAATTGATAAGCAAAAGATCTGTGGGGGTGTAGTAGACACGCAGGTTGCCGCCCTCGGCAACATACTCGATTGGGCGGCTGGTGAAGCCCACCAACCCATCCACATTCCCGTTGTCGGGTGGAAACACGACAGATCCATCCGCGGTGTGATAGATGGATAGGCAACCGCGGATTTCGCCGACGGGTTCGTTGGGAATAACAATATTGTTCACGTCTCCAATATTGGTGCAATCGTAGGACCCGATGAATAACTGGCCATTGGGCGTCAAGTCCATGCGGTCGTGATAACCGTCGGTAATGACGGCAGTAGCGGTCACGGTCGCGGAGACAATATTCACCACGTCCAGTCGCCCGCAAACCGTGGCCGCTGTCGGCGTAGGCCCATTGCAGGCATGATTGGTGGGAGATGTGCCTGCGACATAGAGGGTGGAATTGTTGAGCCACGCCATAGTAGCGGCGTCCACGGGAATCGTATTCGTAATCTTCAGCGTCGTCATGTCGAACAACATCACGCTGGCCAGGGTTCCACCGCATTGCGGACCGCAGTTCAGAATGTAGGCCGTGCTGCCGTTCACAATGGCAAAAACGGGGCGGTCGAATCCTGGAACGATGGTGCAAACCGAATTCGGCGTATTGGACAAACAACTCGTGTCCACGGGCGGCGAGGCAAATGTAGGCGAAAGTATCGTCACAGAATCGGAGTCATTGCTGAAGACGAGAAGCTGCGTACCATCCGGCGTCGCGACCACGGTCTGGGCGCTCGGAACGGCCATGGTGAGCAGCGCCCCACTGCTGAAGCTCATCTCCTCGACTGCGCCGGAGAAGGTATAGCCATTCACGGTCGCGCTGGGCACGGCCGCATATCCGATCGCGCTCGAGGTTGGCACGACCATGCTCATGGTAGGTCCGGGCAACTTCACGTTTCCGATGACGGTTTCCTTAGTGGTGTCGATCCCGTAAACCGTGTTGCTGCTGGAATCAAATGCCGCCGCAATAGTGAGGGAGGGCGACACTGCCATTAGACCGGGGGAATTGCCGGCACTGATAGGAGCGGCCGGAGCGATGGTGTCGTTGAAGCCATTGATGATGCGAACTCCACCAACATCTGCTGCACTCGTCACTCCCTGAGAAGCCAGAACACGATAGGGCAGGCCGCTGACGGTGCTCTTTTTCGAGCCCCCTCCGCAAGCCAGGAAACCCAGGCAAAGCCAAGCTCCAACCACCAGAGCGAGCATGCGTCTTTTCAAACGGCAGACTCCTAACGGCATGAAAAAGGAAGATTTAATCGCGAAATCGTGAATTATAACAGACCGCCATCGCGGAATTCATCGCCACCGATCGAACCAAAGCCGAGACTGTTCGCTCATGCCGTCAACCCTTCGCTGTCGATGGCGTGCGTAACAAGGCTCTCATCCTGTATCCTCAGCAATCATATGCCGGCCGACTTCCTAACCCGGATCAAACAGTCCCCCGTGTTGTGCGATGGCGCCATGGGCACGCTGCTGTACGCCAAAGGCGTATTCATTAACCGCTGCTACGACGAACTCAATCTTTCGCAGCCCGACCTGATTCGCGGCATTCACCACGATTATCTACAGGCGGGCGCCGAAATTATTGAAACCAACACCTTCGGAGCGAATTCTTTCCGCCTGGCGCGGCATAGTTTAGCTGACAAGGTAAAGGAGATGAATCGGGCGGGCGCGCGTCTGGCCCGCGAAGCCGCCAAAAGCTTCGATGTATGGGTGGCGGGATCGGTTGGCCCGCTAGGAACCAGAATCGAACCCTTGGGCAAGACTTCCTTCCAGGAGGCGCGGGATTCTTTTCGCGAGCAGATTGAAGCTTTGGTTGAGGTTGGCGTCGACCTGGTGATCCTCGAGACCTTCGGCTATTTGGAAGAAATTCATCAGGCTATGCTGGCCGCGAAGGAAGTAAGCCCCTCGGTGCCGCTGATCGCGCAAGTCACCATCGACGAAGACGGCAATTGCCTGGACGGCTCAGATCCGCAAACGTTTGTCCCTAAGTTAGCGGAGTGGGGAGCCGATGTGATCGGGTGCAATTGCAGCGTCGGTCCGGTCGCCATGCTGGATGCGATGGAGCGCGTGCGGGCGGCGACTACCCTGCCGCTCTCGGCACAGCCCAACGCCGGCATTCCCCGCTCGGTGGATGGACGCAATATCTATTTGTGCTCGCCCGAATACATGGCCAGTTATGCCCGCAAGTTTGTGGCTGCGGGAGTGCGGCTGGTCGGCGGTTGCTGTGGGACAACTCCCGAGCACATTCGGGTCATGAAGTCGGCATTGCGCGTGGGAGAAGCTCGCGGCCGAACCGCCTTCGCGCATGTTGGCAGCAGCCAGCCCGCTCCCAAAGCCATTCCGGCCTTGCCGCTGGAGGAGCGCTCCGCCCTGGGCGCGAAGCTGGCTCGCGCCGAGTTCGTAACCATGGTCGAGATCGTGCCCCCGAAAGGCATCGACATTCGCAAGGAAATCGAGGGCGCTCGATTCCTCAAGTCCGTCGGCGTGGACGCAGTCAACATTCCGGATAGCCCGCGCGCCTCGGCCCGCATGAGCAATCAGGCCCTTTCGCTGCTTATTCAGCGCGAGGTCGGAATCGACGCCGTCCTGCACTACACTTGCCGCGACCGCAATGTGTTGTGCATACAAAGCGACCTGCTGGGCGCGGCCGCGGTCGGCATCAAGAATCTGATTTGCATTACCGGCGACCCGCCCAAGATGGGAAACTATCCCGACGCGACGGCTGTTTTTGATGTCGATGCGATCGGCCTGGTGAACATCGTGCACAACCTGAATCGAGGTCTTGATCTGGGCGCCAATCCTATCGGGGTGGGCACTGGATTTGTCATCGGCGTGGGCGCCAATCCCGGTCTCACCGACATGGACGAAGAGATCAGGCGCTTCGAATTCAAAGTGGAGGCCGGGGCCGAATACGTGGTCACGCAGCCGGTGTTCGACCTGCGGCTGCTGGAGAACTTTCTGCGCCGGATTGAACATTGCAAAATTCCCGTCGTCGCGGGAATCTGGCCTCTGGTCAGCGTGCGCAACGCCGAGTTCATGAAGAACGAGCTACGGGTGTCCGTCCCCGACTCGATTTTGGAGCGCATGGCCCGCGCCCAAACCCCAGAAGCGGCGCGGGAGGAAGGCGTTGCCATCGCTCGCGAAATGTTAATCGCCGCCCGCCAGATGGCGCAGGGCGCCCAGATCAGCGCGCCCCTCGGCCGCTATAGCGCGGCGGTGGACGTTCTGGAAGCCCTCGGAAGCCAACCGGCGGCATCGGCGCAGTAACTTCCCAAACTGGGAGGTTCTTGCTCTTTACAGTCGGAATTCCTTCAAAAAAGACTGGACACTCCGTCCAAACTGGTGCATTACAATAGACAGGCGGAGCGAAAACCCCGTTGCCCAAATTTGAAGAGTGTCTCCAGCGCTTGGAGAAAATTGTTCAGGAGTTGGAAAAGGGAGAGGTCCCTTTAGAAAAGTCTCTGACGCTGTTTGAAGAGGGCATGCAGCTTTCTTCCTCCTGCCGGAAAGAACTGGAGCAGGCGGAAGGCAAAGTGGAGATTCTGCTCAAGAAAAACGGGAAGCTCCAGGTTGAACCATTCGAGCCGCTGACAGAAAAATCGCCAGTGCGCCGGTGAGCATCCGCGACTCGAAGTTTTATTAGATGTCTGTGGAGTAGTGGTTTTCCCAGCCACCCCGCAGCCTAGTCTAGCGTTAACGTGCGCCGTTGACGACGGTTGAAGATCGGGGGATTTTATGGCTCACAGTGTAGTTCTTCTCGAAAAGGATCCGGGCCTTGCCCGGTCGCTGGCCGGTGGACTGCGCCCTCATTTCTCAGTCCACGTGACCAGTTCTAACCAGGAATTCCGGGACAATGTAGCCCGCAATCGTCCTCAGGCTGTGGTGCTCAATCTCGAGCACTGGCGGCTGATCGATGTGGCAAACCTGCATCAGGCATTTCCGCAAGTGGCCATCGTTTGCACCCACCGGATTCCCGACGAGGAAATGTGGATGGCTGCGCTGGCCGCTGGAGCGTGCGACGTGTGCGCTGCCGATGATGTGGGCGATGTACTAAGCTCGGTTCTGCGGAGCACCGCCGTCGCGCGGAGTGCTGCAGCATAAATTAATCTGCCTTTCGCTGAGGGCGCCTGCGGGCGTCCTTAGTTTTTCTGCCGCTTGTCTGGGTATCGACGGCGTCTCGCCGGGCTGTCGCAGGGCGTCTGGCAACCGCAGTTGCGCTCACTGCTTCAGCATTCCTCTCTTGCTATACTCACTCGTCATGCTCACCGAGACCCTGGAACAAGGGCAGCGCCTGGCCGACGCCGCCCTCGACCGCCTGATTCCGCTTGAAACCGAGCATCCGGTCTCGATTCATAAGGCCATGCGGCACAGCGTATTTGCCGGCGGCAAGCGCCTGCGTCCGGTGCTTGCCATGGAAGCGGCTCGCATGATCGCGGGATCTCTGCCTGCAGGCGTCGAGGAACTGGGCGCGGCTCTCGAGATGCTCCACACCTACTCGTTGATCCACGACGACCTGCCCGCGCTGGACAACGACGATCTGCGCCGCGGACGTCCTACCTGCCACAAAGTATTCGGCGAAGCGATCGCAATCCTGGCCGGAGATGCCCTGCAGACACAAGCCTATGAAGTTCTTGCCCGCCTGAAATGCCCGGCCGAGGCACGGGTGAAAATCATCGAGGAGATCGCACGAGGCACCGGCACGATCGACGGTATGATCGGCGGACAAGTGGTCGATCTTGAAGCCGAACATACCCCGCCGACTGCCGAAATGCTGGAGTATATTCACCGCTCGAAAACTGCCGCGCTGATCACGGCCAGCCTGGTCAGCGGTGGACTGTATGCGGGAGCCAAAGGAAGTGAAGTAGCGAGACTGCGAGCCTTTGGACTGGCGATTGGCCTGGCATTTCAAATCGTCGACGACGTGCTCGACGTGACCCAGACCAGCGAGCAACTCGGCAAGACCGCCGGCAAAGACACGGCCTCCGAGAAAGTAACGTACCCGGCCCTGTTTGGAATTGACGCATCGCTTCGCAAAGCGGATAAGCTGGTCAATGATGCCTTCTCCGAATTGGAGAGCTTCGGCGAGCGCGGAGAAACATTGAAGAAACTCGCACGGTACCTCGTCGAGAGAAAGAAGTAAGCGGTAAGCAATCAGCAATTAGCGAGCCGCCTTGGCCGGGATGGCCGTCGCGCGGGCGCTCTGAAAATGATCGCCAGACCTACGCTCGAGACCGCGCGTCTGAAGTTGCGCCCGTACAGGGAGGCCGATATTGCTGAGCTTTTGCCGCTGGTCGGCACGCGTGAGGTCGCGGCGACCACGCTGCGCATCGCGCATCCCTATACCGAGCAGGACGCGCGCGCTTTTCTCTCGCTGGCGCAGGAGCCCGATAAGCTCTGGTTCGCCATCACCCTGCTCAGCGATGCACGCCAGATTGGTGGAATCGGGCTGCGCCTCGAACCGCAACATCAACATGCCGAACTGGGCTACTGGCTCGGCGTCCCTTATTGGGGACAGGGCTATGCGACCGAGGCCGCGCGCGAAATGCTGCGCTACGGATTTGAAGAACTCGGCATGCATCGCATCTTCGCCACGCATTTCAAACATAATCCTGCCTCCGGGCGGATTCTGAAAAAGCTCGGCATGCGCTATGAAGGCTGCCAGCGCGAACATCTTCGCAAGTGGGATCAGTTCGTCGATTCGGAGTTGTACGGCATCCTGCGGCGGGAATGGGAGTCGAGCGAGTAGAATGCCTGATGCCATGGTACTGGAGCTAGGCACTCTCGACTGACATGTCTTCCCCTGCCGCGAATGACTCCCTCGACATCCTGGCCATCGCCGCCCACCGCGACGATGTGGAACAAACTTGCGGCGGCACGCTGCTCAAAGCCGCGCAGCGAGGCCGGCGCACCGGCATTCTCGACTTGACGCAAGGGGAGATGGGGACCCGCGGAACTGCCCAAGATCGCGCGCGCGAAGCCGACGATGCTGCAAAAATTTTAGGCGTGAGTTGGCGGCGGGCGCTCGATATTCCCGATGGGCGCGTCGAAAATACCTGGGAGAACCGCCTCAAAGTCGCCAGCGTGATTCGGGAAACGCGGCCGCGGGTGTTGATTTTGCCTTATTGGAAGGGGCGGCATCCGGATCACTACACCGCTTCAATCTTGGGTTATGAGGCTTGTTTTCTGGCGGGCTTGGCCAAGCTAGCTCTCAGCCCTCAGCGGTCAGCTGTCGGTCAGCAGACCGAATCCTTCTCTCCCCACCGTCCGTTCAAGATTATTTACGCCACGCTCTATTATGACATTCGGCCGACTTTCGTCGTCGACATCAGCGATCAGTTCGAGGGCAAACTCACCTCGATCCTGGCCTACAGATCGCAGTTCAGCGATCAGGAAGCAGGCAAAGACCTCTTCCCTGCCCACGACGAAATTCGCGCCCGGGTCGATTCCATGGGCCGTTTCTACGGCATGCTGGGCGGCGTCACCTATGCCGAGCCGTTTCTCCAAAAAGAAGTCGGCTTGGTTGACGACCTGTTGGCCATTCCCGTCAAATCCATTTAGCATTAACGACTCAACTATTTTTCCAGGAGAACTCTTATATATGTCCCGTATCGTCCTCAGTGTCTTTATTGCTGCGACGCTGGCCGCCACTGCCGCAGCCCAAGCCGCAACCTGGCAGATCGATCCCAATCATTCGGCGGCACAGTTTTCTGTGCGGCACATGGGCGTATCCATTGTGCGCGGCGCGTTCAGCAAAATCAGCGGCACGGCCAAGTACGATCCCGCCGACCCATCGAAGACCACGCTGGACGCAACCATCGAAACGAATTCGGTCGATACCCGCGTCGAAATGCGCGACAAGGACATTCGCAGCCCGCACTTCCTGGATGTAGAAAAATATCCCACCATCACCTTCCATTCCAAGCAAGTGAAGGCAGCAGGCTCGGGCAAGCTGCAGATCACCGGTGATTTGACCCTGCATGGTGTGACCAAAGAAGTCGTGCTCGACGTGGACGGACCCTCCGCCGCCATCACAGACCCCAGGGGCATTCACCGCATTGGCGCCGAGGCGACCACGAAAATCAACCGCAACGACTTCGGGATCACCGCCGCGCCGGGTGTTGTAGGCGATGAACTCACCATCATTATTGACACCGAATTGACACAACCTCCGCTGAAACCGTGATAAAGTCCGTAGCCTGAATGGGGTCCTGCGGTCTCGAACTACCTTCTGTGGGGGCAGACATGAAGAACAGAGTGAAGGCTTGTCTCTGGTTCGGTGGAATTTCCATTGCAATCGCCTGCGGGATGGGCAGCGTTTCCAGCTCCGCACAGGTTCCCGTAACTTCCCTGCCTGGCGTGTTCACGTATCACAACGACCAATCTCGTGACGGAGCCAACAAGCTGGAACACGCGTTAAAGCCGTCCACCTTGAACACCACGAGCTTCGGCAAGCTTTTCTCCTGCCCGGTGGATGGCGCCGTCTACACCCAACCACTGTGGGTTCCGAATCTCAGCATCGCGGGCGGATCTCACAACGTAATTTTTGTGGCCACGCAGCATGACCGCGCTTACGCCTTCGACGCCGACGCCAGCCCTTGCGTCACCTACTGGCACGTGAATTTGTTGGACACCTTGCACGGTGGCACCGGCAATGAGAATCCGGTGACCTGGAACGATGTGGGCGCCTGCTACGGCGACATTTATCCAGAAGTCGGCGTGACCGGAACGCCGGTGATCGACCCCACAAGCAACACCATCTACCTGGTCAGCGCTTCGGAAAAAGATCCTGTGAGTTCAGGGAACTGTTCAGGTTCGGTGGCGACGTTTTATCATCGGCTGCACGCCCTCGATCTCGCCACCGGAAGCGAAAAGTTTAACGCGCCCGTGACCATTGCCGCCTCCGTTCCCGGCACGGGCGACGGATCGGTCGGGGGAATGGTCAGCTTCAGCTCACAACTGGAAAATCAGCGCTCGGGTCTGGCCTTAAGCGGCGGGCTGGTCACCGTCGTGTTTTCCGCCCACGAAGATGCCCGGCCGTATCACGGCTGGGTTCTGCGCTATAAAGCATCCGACGTGCAGCAACTAATGGCGGTCTTCAACACTACCCCCAATGGCTTGAACGGCGCCGATGGCGGCATATGGGGCGGAGGCGGAGCACCCGCAATTGACAGCGGCGGAGATGTCTACGTCACTACCGGAAACGGCGACTTCGACGAAATTCCTCCCGCACCCGACAACGACTATGGAGACAGCATTCTCCGGTTGCACCCGTTTCACGGCAACACTCTCAATGGAGGAAACCTGAGCATCGCCGGCTGGTTTACCCCGTACGATCAGCTGACACTCGCAGAAAACGACACGGATTTGGGATCGGGCGCAGCCGTTCTCCTTCCCAATCAGACCTCAGGAGCTGGCCCCACGCATCTGCTGGTGCAAACCGGCAAGGAAGGCGTTGTCTATCTCATCGATCGCGACAATATGGGAGAGTACAACGCTGTCAACAACGATCAGATCAGGCAGAGCTTTCCCGGGCCGTCCTATGGACTATGGGGCACTCCCGCATTGTGGCAAAACCATCTCTACGTCGGAGGGCAATACGATTCCGTGAGGGAATTTTCTTTCAGCCCGACTACCGAGCTGTTCAATACCTCGGTCGTATCCCAGACTCCTCAGGCCTTCGGGTACCCCGGCGCACCGGTATCGATTTCTTCGCAAGGGGCTCAGCACGGAATCGTGTGGGCCATCGATGTCAGCCTGTACGGCTACGCCAGTCCCAATGCCGGCGTCAATTGTTCAGTTGTGCCCCTGCCTCCGGCCTGCAGCGGGCCCGCGGTGCTGCACGCTTACAATGCGAATAATCTCGCAATGGAGTACTGGAACAGTTCGATGGCGGCGAACCATCGCGACCAGGCGGGAGATGCGGTGAAATTCGCTCCACCCACTATCGCCAACGGCAAGGTTTACCTGAGCACAAGAACCGAGATTGACGTTTACGGACTGCTGCCGTAATGAGTGCCCTTACTTCTTGAGCGCGACCGCAAGTCCGTCTCGAATGGGCAGGATCGTCGTGTAAAACTCTTTGGAATCGTAAAGCTTGCGGTTGAAGTCGAGGATCGCCTCCGTAGTGGCGTCCGGATTCTTCTCTGCGACTCGCCCGCTCCACAGCACGTTGTCAGTGATAAACAGTCCTCCTTTGCGCAGGCGGGGCGTGACCAGACGCAGCACGCGAGGATAGTCGTCTTTGTCGACATCATTGAACACAACGTCGAACTCCTCTTTCTGTTCGGAGAGATATTCGAGCGCGTCGCCCGTGTGCAGCGTAATCTGTTTAGCCACTCCGGCGCGCGAGAAATATCCGCGGGCGCGCTCGGCGTTTTTCGAATCGCCGTCGGTGTAGACCACACGCCCGTTCTCGCCTACGGCTTGGGCCCACCAGATCGTAGAATATCCAATGGCCGAGCCCAACTCGAAGACGGTGCGCGCATTGATCGACAATGCCAGTTGCTGCAGCACCCGCGCCACTGCAGGACCAACAATGGGGATACCGTGCTGGCTGGCGTACTCCTCCATCTCGGCCAGTACCGGATCACGCTTCGGCAACATCGAGTAGAGATAATCATCGACCGGTCCGGCGGTGGTGAAGTTGTAGTGCCGCCAACTGGCGCGTGCGTCTTTCTTTTTGCTTTGAGGCACAGTCGTTCCTTTCACTGACGAATTTCCAATGAAGCATCTTCAGCCGCCGATGGTCTGCCCCGGCTTCATCTCCAGAACTTCCACACCGGGTACCAGCTTTTGCAGCACGCTGGGCCGGCCGGTGAGCACCGGAAAAGTCCCAAAATGCATGGGAATCACGGTCTTCGGCTTGAGCAGATTGCAGGCGTAGGCGGCCTCACGCGGGCCCATCGTGTAATGGTCGCCGATAGGAAGCATGACGATCTCGGGCGTGTACAGCTCTCGGATGATCGCCATATCGCCGAAGACGTTGGTATCACCCGCGTGATAAATCTTCGCGCCATTCGAAAATTCGACGACGTAGCCGCAGGCCTCGCCGCCATAGATCATCTCGTCGCCATCCTGAATGCCACACGAGTGATCGGCGTGCACCATGGTGACTTTGATATCGCATACGGTCTGTGTGCCGCCCTTGTTCATCTCAGCGATCTGCTTGGCACCCTTCTTTCCCAGCCAGCGCGCCAGTTCCGGGATTCCGACTACGACGGGATCGTGCTTCTTACAGATTTCCACGGCATCGCCGGTGTGGTCGCCGTGCCCGTGCGTGCACAGCAAAATGTCAACCTTCTGCACGTTTTTCTCGGATTCTGGGCACATGGGGTTGCCCATGATCCAGGGATCGATGATGACAATCTTCCCGCCCGGAGTTTCAATGCGGAATGTGGCATGGCCCAGCCACGTCAGTTTGACGTCTTCCAAGTTCATAAAGTAGCTTTCAGCTCCTGGTTCAGCACTCAGCAGTCAGCATTCAGTGGACGCGCTGCACGATTAAGGCAGGTCGAAAGCTGATGGCTGACGGCTGATGGCTTTTTTAGTTTAATATGAAACCCCATGCCAGAACTTAAGGTGCTGATTTCGCGGCAAGAGATTGCGAAACGTGTCGGCGAATTGGGTGCGCAAATCTCCAAAGATTTTTCCGGACAATCTGTGAATCTCGTGGGCGTGTTGAAGGGCGCCGCGATTTTTCTCTCCGATCTCGCGCGCCAGCTCGATCTGGACGCGACCTTCGACTTCATCGGAGTCTCCAGCTACGGCAACCGCCCTAGCCCCACGCAGGAACTGCAGAGCGGATGGGAATCTACCGGCGAAGTGCGGTTGACGAAAGATGTCGACCAGTCCATCAACGATCGCAACATCATTCTCGTCGAAGACATCCTCGACACGGGCTTGACTATGACCTATCTGAAGCGGATGCTGATGGCGCGGCAGCCGAAATCTTTGAAAGTCGCCGCGCTGCTCGATAAGCCATCGCGGCGCAAGCTGCCGCTGGAGGGCGATTACGTCGGATTCAAGATTCCCGACGAATTTGTCGTGGGCTACGGGCTCGACTACGCGGAAAAGTACCGCAACCTTTCCGACATTTGCATCGTGCCCAAGCCATAAACTAGTTAAGACGGCCGGCCGCAGAAACGCTTCCAAAACACGCTTTCCACGCGGCACGCACGCCGCAGGCGGAATCGTCGATGGCGGCTGCTATCATAGCGAAGCCATGAGTTCTGTCGTTCCCAAACCGAACCGCCTTCCGGTCGAGTCGCTGCTGCTCGATGTCGCCGACGTGTTGGCTACGTCACTCGATCTGGATACTACGCTGCGCCGAGTGGCTGAGGTCGTTCGCAAGGTCATCGATTACGAGATTTTTGCCATCCTTCTGCTCAACGAAAAAACCCAGGAGTTGCGCTTTCGCTTTCAGATCGGCTATCCCCCCGAATTCGCCGAGCGCAGCCGGGTCAAAGTCGGAGAGGGCGTCACCGGCATCGCGGCTCAGACGCGCCAGGCGGTCCTGATTGACGATGTGAGAGAGGACCCGCGTTACATCGAAGCCGTTCCTAACGTTTGCTCGGAGCTGGCCATTCCGCTGATCACGAAAAATCGGGTGATTGGCGTGATCGACATCGAAGCACGCGAACCCCGCGCCTTTACCGAAGAGCACCGGCGCGTGCTCACCCTGGTCGCTTCGCGCATGGCGGCGGGAATTGAAAACGCTCAGCTCTACACCCGCACGACCAAGCAGGCCCGCATTCTTCTGTTGCTCAACGAAATCGCGCGTGAACTGACTTCTATCCTCAACCTTGACGAACTGCTCGGCCGCATCGCCGAACTAGTACGCCGCTTGATTGATTATCAGATGTTCAGCATCCTGCTACTCGATTCCAGCGGCGAAAAACTGGAGCACCGGTTTTCCCTGCGCTTTAACGAGAACATTCATCTGAAGCGCGAAATCCCCCTGGGGCGCGGCCTGGTCGGCGCTGCCGCCGAAAGCCGGCAAGCGGTGCTGGTCCCCGACGTGACCAAGGACCCCCGCTATGTCCGAACCAATCCGGAAACGCGATCCGAACTCGCCGTACCCTTGATCTACAAGAGCAAAGTCGTGGGGGTGCTCGATCTGGAGCACACTCGCCGCGGATTTTTTACCGAAGACCATCAGCGCACCATGACTACTCTTGCAGCACAGATCGCGATCGCCATTGAGAATGCCCGCCTTTACGAAGAGATCGAAAGGCAGGAACGCCGGCTGGAACGGGACCTCTCTCTCGCTCGCGAATTGCAATCACGGCTGCTGCCCCAGACCAATCCCAAGCTTGCCCATTTGGATGTGGCGGCGAAATTCGTTCCCGCCCGCACTATCGGCGGCGATCTGTATGACTTTATTCCTTATTCGATGTCGCGGCTCGGAATCGTGATCGGCGACGTCAGCGGCAAGGGTGCGCCTGCGGCAATTTACGCCGCACTGGTCAGCGGCATCATTCGCTCCCACGCTCCGATCGAACCGGCTCCTTCGGAGATGCTCTCGGCAGTCAACCTGTCCCTCGCTGAGCGACGCATCGAGGCACAGTTTGTCTCCATCATCTACGCGCTGTGGGATGACGCTCATCGCACCCTGACCGTTTCCAACTCCGGACTTCCCCGCCCTATCTTCGTGCACGGCGGCAAGAACGAGATTATCGAGGCGACCGGCCTGCCCCTCGGTTTGTTTGATGAAGCCGAATACGATGAGCTCGAATTTCACATGAAGCCCGGCGATATGTTCGTGTTCTTCTCCGATGGCATTCTGGACGCGCGCAACCGTAAGGGAGAACTTTTTGGGCGGGGACGAACCGAAACCATCATCCACGAGTGCTCCGAGCAGTCCGCGGCCTGCGTGGTCGACTCGTTGTTCAAAGCGGTAGCCGAGCACTCGGCTGGGGTAGAAACCTTTGACGACCAGACCGTCGTCGCCATCCGTGTCCGCGGCGGCTCCTCCCACAAGAAAAAATGACCTCCCGCCGTCAGACTCTAACCGAGCGTTCACCGAGCTTCACCTATCGTAAGAGCAAGGGCGGAATCTTGCCTCGAGCCGGCGATTTTGTTTTGCACAGCGGAGAGATTCCACTGGCCAAACTCGCCAGGAAATACGGCACGCCGCTCTACGTCTATTCGGCGGCGACCATCCACGAACGCTACGCCACGTTCGACCGCGCCTTCCGCGATACGCCGCACACGATCTGCTACTCGGTGAAGGCCAACTCGAATTTGACCATCCTGCGCCAGCTGGCAAAAAAAGGCTGCGGATTCGACGTGGTCTCAGGCGGAGAACTCGAGCGCGTCCTCACCGCAGACCGCCGCGCCGCAAAAAGAGTCGTTTTCTCCGGGGTCGGAAAAACTCGGGAAGAGCTTACCGCCGCATTGCAAGCCGGGATCCTGCTTTTTAATGTCGAGAGTGAATCGGAACTGTGCGCCCTGGCAGAGAGCGCCGCGCGCTTGCGCACCGTCGCGCCGCTTGCCTTCCGCGTGAACCCTGATGTAGCCGCCGAAACTCATCCCTACATTTCGACCGGATTGCGCAAGCATAAGTTCGGAGTGCCCATCTCCGAAGCTCGCGCTCTCTATGCCAAGGCATCAGGTGCGCGATCTCTCGCGGTACGGGGCGTTAGCGTTCATATCGGATCGCAGATTACCGACGCAGCTCCTTTCGGCGAGGCTATGACGCGGGTCGCCCATCTGGTTCGCGAATTGCGCCAGGATGGTCACCGCATCGATTACGTTGATGCTGGCGGCGGCCTGGGCATCTCTTACGAGAAGCCCGGCGCCCTCGACTTTCCTGCTCAAGTCGCTGCTTACGCACAGTCCTTGACAGCGCCGCTTCGCGAGTTGGATGTGCATCTTCTTCTCGAGCCAGGACGCTCGATCATCGGCCCGGCGGGCGTTCTGCTGACCTCTGTCGTCTACAAGAAGACAAACGATGGCAAGCGATTTTTAATTGTGGATGCTGCCATGAACGATCTGCTGCGCCCCGCGCTGTACGGCGCCTATCACGAAATTATTCCGGTGATCGAGCGCGCGAGTGCCTCGGAAAAGACCGAAATTGCCGACGTGGTAGGTCCGGTGTGCGAAACGGGAGACTTTTTCGCCCGCGATCGCGAACTACCGACCGTCGAAGAAGGCGACCTGCTGGCCATTCTGGACGTCGGCGCCTACGGAATGGTGCTGTCATCCAACTACAACACGCGCCCGCGTCCGGCGGAAGTACTAGTGGCAGGAAAATCCGTTAAACTCATCCGGCGAAGGGAAAAAGTCTCAGACCTGCTGCGAGCCGAACTCTAGGAATTTCTCAACGAGGACTCGCCTTCGCGCTCTCCCCACTTCATTTTCGAACGCAGCACCTGGAAGAAATCGCCGCCCGTTCGGAACAGATGGACATGATGCTGGGATCGCCGGCAGCGCACCCGGTCGCCATCCCGCAGATCGAGTCCCGGCTGGCCATCGAGGCTGAGATAAGCGACTTCTTCTTCACTGCGCAGCAAAATCTCGATTTGCGTGGAATCCGGCACCACCAGCGGGCGATGCGTCAAGGAATGCGGCGCCACCGGCGTAATCACCAGCGCATTGACGGTCGGCATCAGCACCGGTCCGCCCGCCGATAGAGAATACGCAGTCGAACCCGTCGGTGTGGCCACGATCATGCCGTCGGCGCGATAGCTGGAGACGAAGGCTTTGTCGACGTATAAGTCGTACGTATTCAGGCGAGCGAGGGCGGTCTTGTTGACCACCGCATCGTTAAAAACCAGATAGCTGCCGCGCACCTGTTGACCGCGCAGCAACTCCACCTGCATGAGAGCCCGGCGCTCCACGGCTGCAGCGCCCTTCGCGATCGCTTCCAGCATCGGATAAAGCGAGTGCAGCGGAACTTCGGTCAGAAATCCCAGCGAGCCCAGATTGACTCCAAGCAGCGGCACGTCAATAGCCGCCGTAGCCCGCGCTGCCGCCAGCAGCGTACCGTCGCCACCCAGCACCACGACCAAATCGAGGGGCCGCGAGGACATCTTCGAGCGCGGCACCACCTCTGGACCCGTTGTGTACCCCGAACTTTCTTCATCGATAATGACCTGGTAACCGTGTTCGGCGAACCAGGTCAGCAGCGCAGGAAAAATTTGCGCCAATTGCGGACGGTCGGGGCGCGAAGTGATGGCAGCCGTCTTGGTAGTCGCGCTCTTCTGACCGGGAGCCTTGGTTATGGAAGGCTTCCGGGAAATGATCCTCGGAGAAGATGATGGCGGGTTCGCTTTGGCCATGAAACAGTGATTGTACAGAAATAGAGGCGTTCACCACAGGGACACACAGGCTTCAGAAGATGCCATAAAGCAGGAATTCGCGATTGCCTTCCGCGCCCAGGATCGGCGACTCGATTACATCGGTCTGTTTTGTTACCAGACTTACTAACGCCGCCTTCACCTTCTCTACCGCAGCCAGTTGCGCGCTCTCGTCGCGCACGATGCCGCCCTTGCCCACAAACTCCTTGCCCGCCTCGAACTGCGGCTTCACCAGGACGACGATCTGCCTTCGTTCCTGAGAGGCGGGAAATGCGGCCGCGATTACCGCTGGAAGGACCAAAGTCGCGGAAATGAACGATACATCCATCGCGACGAAGTCGGCTATTTCTCCAAGATCCTCCCGCGTCAGATAACGGGCGTTGGTTTTCTCCAGCAGGCGCACGCGCGCGTCCTGGCGCAGCTTGAAATCCATCTGCCCGTAGCCCGTGTCGACGGCGATCACGCGCGCCGCGCCGTGCTGCAGCAGGCAATCGGTGAAACCCCCGGTGGAAGCGCCCACATCGACACAAACTCTGCCTTCCACAGCGATGTTCCAATGTTCCAGCGCACGCTCCAACTTCAGCCCGCCGCGGCTGACGTATTTCAGATCGTCCCCCAGCAGGCGAATCACACTCTCATCCGCGACCTGCGCTCCGGCCTTCTCCAGCTTCTGATCATTGACCAAAACTTTGCCCGCAAGTATCAGCGCCTGCGCGCGTTCGCGCGACGCCGCCAGCCCACGCTGCACCAGAAGTTTGTCGAGCCGAGATTTCACCACAAAATTTTATCCGCGAGTCGTAGCCGGAAAGTGCCAGCACCCGCCCTAGTGCAAAATGCTGAAGCGTCACTCGCTGAATCAGTTACAAAGGTACTTTGCTTCTTTTCCACAGAATTTTCCACGAACATGTTGAAAACTTCGGCGCGCGAAATGCTCGCTCGAAAAAGAAAAGCCGCCCAGCCTCGGGCGGCTTCCAATTCTGTAACGTTGCAAACTATCCCGCAACTTCTTCCAGCAGCTTCTGGTCGATGTCGAAGTTGGCGTGTACATTCTGCACGTCGTCGTGTTCCTCCAGCGCTTCCATCAGCCGGATCATGGTATTGGCCGCTTGCCCTTCCAGCTTGATGTAGTTCTGCGGGATGGATGCGACGCTTGACGACACCGGGGTTATGCCAGCTTTCTTCACGGCCTCGAGCACCGTTTCGTAAGCCGAAGGTTCGGTGGTGATTTCCCAGTTGTCGCCGTCGTCATGCAAGTCTTCGCCGCCGGATTCGAGAACGATGTTCATCAGATCGTCCTCTTTGGCAGCCGCCTTGGGCACAATGATGTCGCCCTTCTTGTGGAACATCCACGAAACGGCGCCGGCTTCGGCCATGTTTCCGCCGTTCTTGCCAAAAACGTGGCGGATTTCGCTTACCGTACGGTTGCGATTGTCGGTGTTGATGTCGAGCATAATCGCGACACCGCCCGGCCCGTAACCCTCAAGCGTGAATTCTTCATAGGTGGCGCCGGGCAGTTCGCCGGTACCGCGCTGGATCGCCCGCTTGATATTGTCCGCGGGCATGTTCTCGGCCTTGGCCGCAACAATGGCGCCGCGCAGGCGCGGATTGGAATCAGGATCGCCGCCGCCGTTCTTCGCGGCAATGCTGATTTCTTTAATTAGCCGGGTAAAAATCTTGCCGCGCTTGGCGTCGAGCGCGCCCTTCTTGTGTTTGATTGTGGCCCATTTGGAATGGCCGGACATGGTTCGACCTCGTATTTATCAATCGATCTTCAAAGAACTTTGGATGGCGCAGGATTCGCCCTTAGAGGAGATCACTGGATTGCCTCAGTAAGCATGCCTCGATACGCACGCAGGCGAACTCAAAGTATAGCATGCGCGACAGACGAAGCTGAAATCGTTTCCCCTCGTCGGTGATGCCTGAATCAAGCACCACCCCATTGTCGGCCGGCCTTGACGCACGTCTCCCGCCAGCCCTAACATGCCCATGCGCAGAAAGCCGTCTCTTAAGCATGATCGGGCAACTCATCGGACACTATCGGGTCATCGAAAAAATCGGCGCCGGGGGAATGGGAGAAGTTTTTCGCGCCCGCGACGAACGGCTGGGGCGCGACGTCGCCCTCAAGTTGATCCGGCCCGCCTCTTCCGATAATCCCGATCATCTCCGCCGCTTCGAGCAGGAAGCCCGCGCCGCTGCCGCCCTCAACCACCCTAATATCCTTGCCATCTACGACGTCGGTTTTGAGGGCACGACCCCCTACATCGTTTCCGAACTCCTGGTCGGCAAGACGCTGCGTTCGCGGCTCAGCGAGGGTCCGATTCCCGCGCGGGAAGCGGCAGGATACGCCATTCAGGTGGCCCAGGCCCTGACCGCCGCGCACGAACGCCACATCGTCCATCGCGACCTGAAACCGGAAAATTTGTTTCTCACCGCCGATGGCCGCATCAAGATTCTCGACTTCGGCGTCGCCAAACTGCTGCCACCCGTAGAAGCAGGCCGCTCCATCGAGGACATGACTACCGTCACCAAGCACGGTGCTGTCATTGGCACCGTGGCCTACATGTCTCCCGAGCAACTGCGCGGCAAGCCGGTCGATCACCGCAGCGATATCTTCAGCTTTGGCGCCATTCTGTACGAGATGCTTGCCGGAACGCGGGCCTTCCACGGCGAAACTGAAGTCGACACCATGACCGCGGTTCTGCGCGAAGAACCTTCCATCGCCGTACTCGATCAAGCCGCGATTCCCGCCGGTTATCTGGATGTAATCCGACACTGTCTGGAGAAAGAGCCGGAAAGCCGCTTCCAGTCCGCGAAAGATCTGGCTTTCGCACTGCAAACCATCTCGGGTTCGTCGTCGGTGAGGATACCATCCCCGCCCACAAAATCTTCCGGCGCCAACCTTGTGCCGTGGGTCCTCGCGGCCGTCCTGGCGATCGCGACCGTGGGCCTGGCACTCACACTCTTGCTGCAGGCGCCCCACGCGGCTCCACGATATCGCCGGATCACATTTGAAGCGGGCACCCTCTATGGAGCGCGCTTCGCCGCCGACGGTCAATCCATCATTTACGGCGCCGCCTGGAACGGCAAACCCGTCCAGCTCTTCTCGACCGTCGGAGACTCTCTGCTGGCTCAGCCACTGAATTTGAACCATGCAAACCTCCTGGCGGTATCGCGGAATAACGAACTCGCAGTCGTGCTCAATGGAACCCACGACGGCCAACTTGAAACCGTCGATGGCGTGCTCGCTCGCGCTCCGCTCGCCGGAGGCTCTCCTCGCGAGGTTCTTCCCGACGTTCGCTGGGCTGATTGGAATCCCCAGGGCCAGTTGGCGGTGGTCCACTATGTCGACGGCCATAGCCGCCTGGAGTTCCCCATCGGCAATGTGCTCTATCAGAGCGGCGGATGGATCAGCCATATCCGCTTTTCTCCCGCCGGAGACCAGATCGCATTTATGGATCATCCCACCCTCTGGGATACTCGCGGCGTTGTCTCGGTCGTGGATCTCTCTGGGCACGTTCGAATCCTGTCGCGAGAATGGGAATCTGAGGCCGGGCTGGCTTGGCGCCCCGATGGAAAAGAGATCTGGTTTACCGCCGCAGAGAAAGGCAACAACCTCACTCTGATGGCTGTGAATCTGTCCGGCAAAATTCGTGTTCTGTTGAATTTGCCGGTAGGCATCACGATCGACGACATCGCCTCCGATGGCCGAGTGCTGGCTTCCTCCTATTCCAGGCGCCTGGCCTTGGCTTTTACCACCCTAGGCAGCAAAGAAGACATAGACCTCTCCTGGCACGATTGGGAAAGGCCGCGGGATATCTCGCCCGATGGACAATTCGTTCTGTTCGAAGATGCCAGTGAAGCCGCCGGCTCCAGTTACTCGGTCGTGATTCGAAAAGTCGATGGCACGCTGCCCGTGCGCCTGGGAGAAGGCGCCGCGGGCTCGCTCTCGCCCGACGGCAAATGGGCTGTCTCCTTCGCCGCCAGCCCATTGAAACAACTAATCCTGTTACCGACCGGCAGCGGTCAGCCTCGTATCGTCAACGTCACCGGCCTCGACAACATCCAGAGAGGGTGGGCTCGCTTCTCGCCGGACGGCCGGAAGCTCATGGTGAATGGTAACCAGCCCAATCAATCGGCGGCTTGCTACGCCATTGAGGTGTCTACCGGGGAAGCAAAAGCGGTGACCCCGCAAGGCGTACTATGCGGCCCCACCTCGCCCGATAGTCAGGCGATTGTGGGCAGAGGCCCACGTGGATTCATGGCCATTTACCCGCTCCATGGCGGCGCGCCGAAACCCCTGGTTAATGTCAAACCCAGCTTTACCGCGGCCCAGTGGTCCCAAGACGGCTCGCGGCTTTTTGGCTATCACGCTGGCGAATTTCCCAGCAAGGTCTACCAGGTCGAAATCTCCACCGGCAAAGAGACTCTCTTGCAGGAACTGAAGCCGGGCGTTCCCGCCGGTGTGGTGATGGTTGCTCCCGTCGTGGTGAGCCGCGATGGCACACGATTCGCCTACAGTTACAACCAGACTCTGTCGGTTCTCTACCTTATTTCCGGCCTGAACTAGACGCGGTTCAGCTCAACGATCCGGCAAAATCCTGGCCCACGTAATGGAAGAAGATCGAGGTCGAAGTCTGGCCTTCCGGCAGTGGTGCGCGATAGTGGGGCAGGCGACTTCCTCGGTAGGCAAGTCCATCGCCCAGAGCTTGATACACAGTGACCGTTCCCGTCGGAGTGTCCAGCGAAATCGGCCACGGAGTTGCCAGCGCCGGCTCCGGAGAAAAGTCCAGACACAATGTAATGCTGAATTCGCATTGCTCCCGGTCGGTATGTTTCTTGAGTTCCGCCCCGCCTAAGTAGGAAGCGAAATATACATAAGAAGACTTCAGGGCTTGCCGTGCAACTGCGCTCAGCATGTGGATAATCTGCTGATGAAAAAAGCGCGCCACCGGCTCGTTGTGCGCGTAATAGCGGCGGGCGCTCTGCCGGTCTCCGAGCTTGATCGAGCCACTGCGGATCTGATGCCGGTAGTAGCGGCGAAGCGCGGCCACGTGAAACGGATGAAGCAGATGTCGCAGGGGCGCATATCCTTTGCTGGCGAACCTTGGCGCCGCATTCCGGATCACTTCCGCACGATTACGTTCCTGCTGATTTGCAACTCCGTCGCGCACCAGAATGTCGGTAGCCAGCAGGATTGCTCTCAGTCCAGGCCGCATACACGCTGTCACCGGCTCCCCTGCCCGAAGCCCGCGCAGCACACGTTCACATTCCGGCCCCAGCCAGAACGGCAACAACGATTCCCCGTCTGCATCCGGAACCCAGGCTATGCTTCCCTGTAACGCGAACCCCGACAGAAGTTCTCTATCCACTCTTTCGGGGATTTCCTCGTCGCGGCACAAAATGCATTGGGGATTCAGATATAGATCGCATCCAGGGTCATCGAGGTTCAACAAGCCCCGCGCGCTCTGGGGAATCAGGTGCATCGGCAACTCGTCCAGCAGGCAATAAAACCGGTCGGGAGGAAAGGCCGCGGCACACGTCTGCCGCGACCTCCCTCCCATCAAGGCCGTCATCCACTCCAGCCAAGCCGAATTGTTTACCGACGCAGCCATCCGTTCATGGTGAAGCGGCCGTCGGCGAAGCGCTGCGACGAGCACTTCACCGCCGTAATCTCATGCATCAGCTGGCAGGGGAAGAAAACGATCTGGTTCTGCCGCGGCGCGATCGTTTGATAACTTCCCTCGCTGACATAGTTCCCTTCCTCCAAACGCGCGTCGTGGATCCGCAACTCGCCGCCCTCAAACTGCCGCGGCTCGCGGTGGAAGAAGTATACGAATGTCAGATACCGCGAGGCCACCCGATCGCTGCTATTGTCGGCATGAAAGTGAAAGTAATCGCCGTCATTGCTGGCCGTAATCTGCGCCTCTACTCCTGCAATAGAGAATTCCTCCATATCCAGTCGCTTCAGCACGTCGGGCAACACGGTTTTGATGCGCTCCAGCATGACCTCTTCATGACGCTCCAAGTCCATCAGCACGCGGGAGCGCCGGTGCTCGTAGTTGACGACTCCATCCTCGGCATGAGGAGAGAGCACTTCACTGACCTGAAAGTCGTTCTCCTGCTCCAGCGTGAACCTGGTCAACTCCGCTAGTTCTTGCGGCGCCAGGAACTCGTCCAGCACCACACAACGGGCCGGCAATGTCTCCGGCCTTTCCGCAACCGCCGCGCTGGCCTTGGAAACTACCGTGGTCACAATCCCATGCGTGGGCGACTGCGGATCACTCGGGCTGGGCGGCATCGGATCGCGCATTGGCCGGCCCGGCGACTGCGGCTCCTTGGGCGCAATGGGAGTGGGATGCGGAGGCTGCGGTTCCTTGTGCGGCGCTTTCACTCCCGGCGGCTTCGGCTGCGTTGGGGATTGTGGATCCCCCGGCCCCATGACTTCCACAGAGCGTTCGCTCTCCAAGCTGGACGCGCTGCCTTCCAGAATGCGTTCGACGATACTTCCGCCCAGAACGGCAAAGGCTCGTTGTGCCACAATTTCGCCCACGGCGGAGGCAATGACTGCCTTCACCGCCTCTTGCGTCCGCGTATTCGTTCCGCTCGCCGCTTTCGCGTGCTGTAGCAAGGTGGAAACCAGCGCGTGTTCCTGCGCGCTCAGGATGCGCTCGTCCCGCATTAAGGTTTCGGAAAAGGAATCCAGAATCTGCTTCGGGGTCATTGGAGACACGCCTCCCTGCGTGTGCGTGCACAACAACTAGGTTTGGGGAACCTTCACTTCAGGGGAAGCAGGACGACAATATACCGGCAGGCTGTGAATCGCAAAGAAAATTTTTTGCACTCGGAAATTCTGGTATCAGCGCAGTTTGATGATGGTCTTCTGAGGGCATCATCCCGAACGGCGGCGCAGTTCAGTCGGCGGAGGGATCTCGCAGGGACCGAATGATGAACATAGGAAACCCGTCCGCGAGATCGCCAATCCATCCCAAGCGAAAAGCTCAATCTGCACGAGTACGGAAATTCTTCAACGAGCAACGGGCGCCGCGATTATCGACTGGAAAATCTTGACTCCATCGGTGCAGCCCAGCTCCACCTCGGCCGAGCGCTCCGGGTGCGGCATCATCCCGACTACATTGCCGCCCGCGCTGCAGATCCCGGCAATGTTGTCCAGCGAGCCATTGGGATTGGCCGATGCCGTGATCTCACCCGCCGGCGAGCAATACCGGAAAACGATCCGGTTCTCCCGCTGCAACTCCACCAGCGTTGCCGCATCGCAAAAATAGTTTCCTTCCATATGCCCGATCGGTATGGTCAGCACTTCTCCCTTGGAGCACGCGTTGGTGAACGGCGTCTCGGCGTTCTCGACCCTGACCTGCACCGGCTTGCAAACGTATTTGAGGCCGACGTTGCGCATCAAGGCGCCGGGAAGCAATCCCGATTCGCAAAGAATTTGGAATCCATTGCAGATGCCCAGCACCAATCCTCCGCCCGCCGCAAACTTCCGCACCGACTCCATGACCGGCGAGAACTTGGCAATCGCACCCGTCCGCAAATAATCGCCATAGGCGAATCCCCCGGGAACGATCACGGCATCGCAGTTTTCCAGGTCGTGCGATTCGTGCCATAGGAATGTAACCGGCTGTTTCGCGACGTGCTGGATGGTCCAGAATGCATCGTGATCGCAGTTGGAACCGGGAAAGATGATGACACCAAATTTCATGCGTGCCTCAGCTGTGCGGGGATTGACTTTAGTCTAGCATGCTCGCGTCTGGATGCCCGCGGGAACAGCAGCGGGACTCACATCCTCGGGCCCATTCGCCTTCATGGCAGTTTGCTGGATTGCGGCCGCATGGAGAGCAAGGCAGAACGAAGACGATACCGGCAAGCGTTGGTAATGGTACTTCACGTGGGAGAACTTCATTGAAGAACAAGGGGCGCGCGTGGACGAAATGGAGGCGCAACGGGCACGCGCGCCCAAACTTGTTAACCGACTCTTACATCAACCCCTGCGACCGAAAACGGGTGACTGGGTCTACTACCGGCAATGCCTGCCGTCGGAATATCCAGCGGGCCACCGCGAAGCCTATCGCCGCATAGCACAGATGCATGATCTTCATACGCACCCTCCCCAATCCGGCTCGATCTTTTCACCTTCCAGGGGAGGAACCACGTCATTCTTATCGGAAACAATAGCAACGCCCTTTAGAGACCGATAGAGCACAACGGTGCCATTCCAATGGCACGGAAGTAATACGAGTAATCGAGTACGTAAACTCTTGAGCGGCATCGAGCTTGGGGGTGGGTACCGCCTCTCGGCTCTCGCTCGGTGCCGGCGTTGGTCAACAGTAGCCACTTACTGCCGTTCAAACACGAAGACATTCGGATCGCGCTGTCCGACCGGGCGCACGGTCCTGGTCAACGTCTTGAGGTCGGGGGAAAGTTCGATCTGCTCGGTCCTCATGATTTTGCCCTTGAGCTTGTCCGTGATTTCCAGAGTGCGCTCGTCCGCCCGGCGCGCTGACGTCGTCCAGCCTTGGGCACCCTGGCGGCCGGCATTCGGATAATCTTTGCCGTCGAATTTCAGGTTTCGGGTATCTTCTCCTGAGGGGACGAACGAGAGCCCGCTCTCTTCATAAAGCCGGATCTGAAGCGTAGACGCAGAATCAATCGGCATCGTGCTTTCCCAGGTCCCGGCAAAACCCGCCCCGGCCGTCGTTCGCCTGTACAGATAGTTCACCGTGGACGAAGATCCATTCGACGCGAATTCTGTGTAGTTGTCGCTTAGGGTGTTGCCGTCCTGGGAAAGCTTCCATATCCCGGTAAGCAGCGTGCGGCCGTCTTTCTTGCGCACCACTTTCCAGGTGTCAGCCCCCTCAACCGTCACCGACAGCATGGTCCCGTAAATTGTGGGCTGATCCGTACTGTCGGCCACGATCCTCTCCGGGCCGCCGCCGAAATCGAGCTCGTACTTGTTGCCGCCGAGGCTCTCAACCTTCATCTGATCGATAACTTTGCTTTTTGATAGGTTGAGTTTCCATTCGCCCACAAACGGATCCTGCGCTGCCCACACCGTGCTTGTAACAGCGGAAACCGCTAGCAGCAACAGGAAACTGCGCTTCGATATCAAGGTCGGCATGGACGCTCCTTGAATGAACAGTCCAGGGTATTTTCTCCGCGGCGGGCCGGAAGGATCCGGCTAGTCCACAAGCGACGTCGTCATCACGAGCTAAGTCGAAGGACCTCGGGCTCTCTCATTCTCGAATCCGCTCAATGCGCCGCGATCGGCTCCTCCGTCGTCCGGCCCGGCGGAGGCACCACCACCGTCGACAAGTTCCCCTCCGCAGCCAACTTCTGGAACGAAGCCAGATCACGCCGCTGCACATCCTCCCAGCGGGCAATGAACTCGCCGCTCTGCCGCTTCAGCTTGTCGAATTCCCGGAACTCCGACTCCGTCGGCGCCGAATCAGCCGTTCCCACGTCCATGGCCAAATAGGCCAGCTTCGCGTCCAGCTGCGGCGGATACGCCAGCGAATCCTCATTGGCTGTGATTTCCAGGTTGATCAGATCCTCGCGGATTGCCACCAGTTTTTTCTCCAGATCATCCGCCGCCATGACGATGTTCTTGGCGCTCGCACTCTCCGGCAGCCGCCGCTTCAGCCCCGCCAACTGCGCCCGCACATCCTGAATCTGATTGACCGTGTCGTACACCCGGCTCAGTTCGTCGCGGGTTGCGAGCAGCAGCTTCAGCTGCGCTTCCAGGTCCTCCTGGCTCACCTTCACCCGCGGATCGAGTTTGACCTCAAACGAAGCCGTCTGCGTCTGTCCGCCCACCGTCAGTCTCACCTGATAATTTCCCGGAACCGCCACCGGTCCACGCGCCCCGCTGCCATATTCATACAGGTAATAGCCGGGCACGCGCCGCGCCTCTTCATAGCGCAAATCCCACACGAACCGGTTCAGTCCCGCCTCCGGCTTGAGCTGCTTCTCCGGCTTCTTGTCATCCGGATCGGGCGGCTCTTCCAGCGTGTTGTACTCCGCGCTCGAATACGTGCGGATCACCTTGCCCGAAGCATCCAGAATTTCCAGTTTGGCTTCGGAATCGGCCTTGGGCGCGTCTTTCAGGTAGTAGTAAATGATGGCCCCCGCCGGCGGATTTTGCCCCGTTGTCTTCGATGTGTGCCGTGGCCCACTCGCCCCCGCCTGAATGCGATAGGCAGTTTCAGGGGTGTACAGGAATACGTCTTTGTGCGCGATCTCGTCGCTGTACTGACGCAGCGGCGTCAAGTCGTCGAGTATCCAGAACGCCCGGCCGTGCGTCGCCACCACCAGATCGTTGTTCTTGATGGCCAGATCGTGCACCGGCGTCGTAGGCAGATTCAGTTGCAGCGGACGCCAGTTCGCGCCATCGTTGAACGAAACATAAATTCCAGTTTCGGTCCCGGCATAGAGCAGCCCGCGTTTCTTCGGATCCTCGCGCACCACGCGCACGAACGCTGTGTCGGGAATTCCCTGCCCCAGTTTCGTCCACGTCTTCCCATAATCGCTGGTCTTATAGATGTAAGGACGCAGATCGTCGAACTGGTGCCGATCCACCGCAACATACGCGCTTCCCGCATCGAACGGCGAAGGATCGATCTGGCTGACCCGGCTCCATTCCGGCATCTCTTTCGGAGTGACGTTCGTCCACGTTTTGCCTTCGTCTTTGGTGAGCTGGATCAATCCATCGTCCGTTCCCACCCAAAGCAATCCTTTCGTGATCGGCGACTCCGCCAGCGCAAAGATCGTGTCGTAATATTCCGTGCCGGAATCGTCGAGCGTGATCTCTCCGCCCGAAACTTTCTGCTTGCTCTTGTCGTTGCGCGTCAGGTCCGGACTGATCGCCGTCCAGTGCACGCCGGCGTCCGTCGTCTTAAACAGCATCTCCCCGCCGTGATAAAGGGTGTTCGGATCGTGTGGCGAAATCAGCACCGGCGCGGTCCACTGGAAGCGATGCTCGAGGTAAGCCGCCCCATGCGCGTCCGAAAGCTCCGGCTGCTCGGTGATCGCCTTTACCTGCCCGGCATGCCGGTCATAGCGCGTGATCAGTCCCTGATAGTCGGCCGCATATACGATGTTCGGATCGGGCGGATACGGTGCGATGTAGCCCGCCTCCCCCCCGCCCACGTCATACCAGTCACTGCGGCTGATCGAACCCTCGTCGCCGCGGCTGGCGATTGCCACCGTCCCGCTATCCTGCTGCGATCCATATACGCGGTAAGGCGTCTCATTGTCCGTGATCACGTGATAGAACTGCGCTGTCGGCTGATTGTCCTCCGCCGTCCAGTTCTTCCCGCCATCCAGCGTGATGGTCACCCCGCCATCGTTCGATGCAATCATCCGCCGCGTGTTCATCGGATCGATCCACAACCCGTGATTGTCTCCGTGCGGCACATGAATCTTATTGAACAGGTGCCCGCCATCGGTGGACTTGTAGGCATCCACATCCATGATGTACAGCGCGTTCTCATCGCGTGGATCGGCGATGACGTGCATGTAGTACCACGGCCGCTGCCACAAGCTGTGGCTCGGGTTCACCACTTGCCAGTTCTCCCCGCCGTCATCCGAGCGATACAAACCGCCATCCCTATCGTGCGCCTCGATCAACGCATACACTCGATCTGAATTCGCCCCCACCGCCACACCGATTTTTCCATACGGCCCCTTGGGTAGACCGTGCTCTTCCAGGTGCTTCCACGTCGTTCCACCGTCGTTCGAGCGATACAACCCGCTGCCCGGACCGCCGCTCTCCATGCTCCACGACGTGCGCCGCGCCTGCCACAACGCCGCAAACAGAATGTTGGGGTTATGCGGATCGAAGGCCACATCGATCCCGCCCGTGTTTTCGTCCTTGTAGAGAACTTTCTCCCAGGTCTTGCCGCCATCCGTGGTGCGGAAAATTCCCCGCTCCGTATTCGGACCATACACGTGCCCCAGGGCCGCTACGAAAACAATGTCCGGATTCGTCGGGTTGATGATCACCTTGCCGATCGCCCGCGAATCGCGCAGCCCCACGTTCTTCCACGTCTTGCCGCCATCCAGCGTCTTGTACACTCCGTCGCCGTGCGAAATGTTGCCGCGAATGCACGCTTCTCCCGTGCCCACGTACACCACGTTGTGATTCGAGTTCGCCACCGCGATGCTGCCAATCGCCGACGTTCCTTCATGATCAAACACCGGCGACCACGTCATCGCGCCGTCGGTGGACTTCCACACTCCGCCGCCCGTCGCGCCAAAATAATAGGTCGTGGGATCGCCCGGAATTCCCGCCGCGGTCAACGACCGCCCGCCGCGGAACGGCCCAATCAGCCGGTACTTCATGCCCTTAAAGACCTTCTCCTCCGGCCTCGCAGGTTCTTCACTCTCTTTGTCGCTGGCATTCGCCGCGCCTGCCGCCTGGCTGCTCTGTGCGGCCTGCGCCGGCTTGACCGCTTTCGACTGCCGCTCAGGCTTGGTCTGGGCGAAACCGTTAGTTGTAATGAGTGTCAGGAGTGCAATGGCAAAACTCAGACGAACACAGAACAAGGCATTCTTTGGGCCCATGGTGAGGTTGTCTCCGGGGAAGTTGTAACTGATCGACCTATGGTAATCGCCGGGAAGCCTTACTGCAACGAGGCGCGCACCTTCCGTAGCGGGTCAGTTTAACCTTTAGCCGGTGGTTTTCTCCGCGCACTCAACGCAATCTCAGCATCCCCTGCGTTAATAGCTTTTCTTAATCGCGGCTCACTGGCCACCGTTCACTCTTTCGACTCCAGGACCTTCCTCGCCGCGTCGAGTTCTTTGCGCGTCGCTGCACCGACCGTGGGGTATTCCAGGTTCAAGGAGTCCAGCGCATGCACGATAACCGTCGAAATCACCAGCCGCGAAAACCATTTGTTGTCCGCCGGAACCACGTACCACGGCGCATGCTTCGTGGCCGTTTTGCGGATCATCTCTTCATACGCATCCTGATAATCGTTCCAGTACTTCCGCTCATGAATGTCAGCGGCCGAAAACTTCCAGTTCTTCTCCGGTTCGTCCAGCCGCTTCAGAAACCGCTTCTTCTGCTCTTTCTTGGACAGGTGCAGAAAGAACTTGCGAATCACCGTTCCGCTTCGCGCCATGTGCCGCTCAAATGCGCGTAAATCTTCAAAGCGTTCTTCCCAGAGATCTTTCCCGACCAGCGACGGCGGCAATTTCTGACTCTTCAGGAGCTCCGGATGCACCCGCACCACCAGCACCTCTTCGTAATAAGAGCGATTGAATATCCCGATGTGCCCGCGCTCGGGCAAAGCGCGCGTCGTTCGCCACAGAAAATCGTGCTGCAGTTCCGTTTCCGAGGGCGTCTTGAACGAATACACCTGGCAGCCTTCCGGATTCACTCCTGACATCACATGCTTGATCGCGCCATCCTTTCCGGCCGCGTCCATGGCCTGAAAAATCAGCAGCAGCGCCCACTGGTCCTGCGCATAGAGCCGGTCCTGCAAATCCGCCATCCGCTGGACGCCCTCCACTAGCGCCTCCGTCGCATGCTCCTCGGACCTCCAGTGCCCAGTGTCTCCGGGATCAAAATCTTTCAACTTGAAATGCTTCCCATTTTCTACGCAGTAAGTATTCGCAATCTTGCCCATCTTCATCGATCTTCTCCGAACCATTATCTCTGCCTACAATAACAACATTTCCAGAAGTTCTCCCGTAAAGCGAGCCTGAAAATGCGAGCCGAAGTGGAAGAGCAGCCCTTCAGGGCAGCGTCAGGGCACTGTTATCATTCGGGCGTTAGCTCCCGCGGTCATGGATCGAGGTCCCTTGTTCCAATCCGACTTCCTCACCTCCGCCGAAGACAGCAAATCCGCCTACCGCCAACTGCTCTCGCAAGCGGCGCAAGTCGTCTGCGACGCGCTCCCAGAGCGGCCGTATTCCGGCAGGCCACCGGCAGTTCTAGAGAAATTGGTCAGCGGCAATTTCTTGCCAGAAACCGAATCCTCGCCCGACCAGATCGCGAACACGCTTCGCAACGTGATTGCGAACTCAATCTCCGTCACCCATCCCCATACCGCTGCCCATCTGCATTGCCCGCCCTTGCTCGCCGCCCTCGCGGCGGAAGTCGTGATCAGCGCCCTGAATCAGTCCATGGACTCCTTCGACCAGGCCCCCATCGCCACCGTGGTCGAGCAGAAAATCCTGCGCTGGCTCTGCTCGGAAGCCAACTTGCCTGCCACTGCCGAAGGCACCTTCACCACCGGCGGTTCCCAATCCAATTACCTGGGGCTGCTGCTGGCGCGCGACGCTTTTTTGCAGAAACATTTCCATTGCAGTGCGCAGCAATCCGGCCTGCCGCCTGAAGCCCGCAAGCTGCGCATCTTGTGCTCCGAGGTAGCCCACTTCACGGTGGAAAAATCTGCCGCGCAGTTAGGACTGGGCACAGGCTCCGTGCTTCGCGTCTCAGTCGATGATCACTTTCGCACGCGGCCAGCCGCCTTGCGCAACGTGCTAACCCAACTGCAACAGCAGGATCTCCTGCCCCTGGCGATTGTGGCCACCGCTGGCACCACCGACTTCGGCTCCATCGATCCGCTGCCTGAACTGGCAACCATCGCCGCAATCGCGGGAGCATGGCTTCACGTCGATGCGGCCTACGGCGGCGCTCTGTTTTTTTCTCCTCAAAATCGCCCCAAACTCGCGGGCATCGAACTCGCCGATTCCATCGCCATCGACTTTCACAAACTCTTCTGGCAGCCGATCCCATGCAGCGCCTTCCTGCTTCGCGACTCTCGCAACTTCGAGTCCATGAAGATGCACGCTGACTATCTCAACCCCGAACTGCACGAAGCGGAAGGCATCCCCAACCTGGTCACCACTTCCCTGCTCACCAGCCGCCGCTTCGATGCGCTGAAATTATGGATCTCGTTGCAAGCTCTCGGACGCGAAAAACTCGCTCGCATGATCGATCACACGATTGCGTTAGCCAATCATTCCGCCCAGATCATCCACAAGACGCCGCAACTCGAACTGATTTCTGAACCACAGCTCAGCACCGTCGTCTTCCGGTACTTGCCCGCAACGGCAAAGGTCGACGCCGACACCCTGAACGCCCAGCTGCGCCAGCGCCTGTTTGATCGCGGACTCGCTGTCATCGGCCATACCCGCGTTCACAACCATCAATGCCTGAAGTTCACCTGCATGAGTCCCACCGCAACCGAGGCTGATCTGGAAACCCTGCTCGGACTGATCGTCGCCGAGGGCAAGGCCTTGGAGAAGAATTAGCGAAGCTCGTAAGCTACCGAAGCGGTTAGACTTAGCTCATTTGTATGTACATATTTGTTGTCTGTGTTCCTGCAGGAACACTTTTTCCACAGGGGCTGTGGAGTAATTCTGATCACACTCCGACCGGTTTTCCGCTTACGGAAGGCAGCTCTGCCTGCTGCCACGCGTCAAATCCGCCCACCACGTTGAGCACGTGACGAAACCCGGCCCGTTGCAGCAGGCTGCTGGCGATCATGCTGCGGTATCCACTCTTGCAGTGCACCGCCAGCGCCACCTCGTGGTCGATTTCTGGTGGAGACACTTTGAAATTATCCAGCGGCCACCAGGTCGCGTCTTCGATGTGGGCCACATCCCATTCCGGCTCGCGGCGCACGTCCAGCACCTGCACCTGGCCTGTCCGCAAACGCGCACTCAGTTCATGCACATCAATCTGCGCGACCGTCGCGAGCGGCAGGCCAGCTTGCTTCCAGGCCGCAACGCCTCCCGCGAGATAACCATCCAGAATTTCAATTCCCACGCGCGCCAGCCGCGTGCGCGCCTCCTCGATCTGCGCCTCTGTCGCCGCAATCAGCACCGGGTGCGATGACAATCCCAGCACCGTTCCCGCCCACGACGCAAATTGCCCCGACAGCGCAATGTTCACCGAACCCGGCACGTGCCCCGCGGCGAACTCTTCGCTCGGCCGCACATCGAGCGCGATCTCGCCCTCCTTCAGCATCTTTTCCAACTCAGCTGGCGTAACGGCACGCAGCGCCGGCAACTCTGACAACGCCGCGGCGCCGGTGCGATTGATCTCAGCATTTTTCGCGAAATATTCTGGCCGCGCTGGCAAATGACTCGTCAATTGCGCGACGAACTCTTCTCGGTTCTTGATCTGCAGCGCGTAATTAGTCAGCCGCTCCGTTCCAATCGTGGACGAGCGCTCCGCCCGCATGTTCTTGCCGCAAAGCGAGCCTGCTCCGTGCGCGGGATACACCAGCGCGCTGTCCGCCAGCGAGAGCAGCTTTTGATGCAGGCTGTCATAGAGCAACGCAGCCAGCTGCGCGGGCGTATGGCGCGGCGACAAATCGGGTCGGCCCACGTCGCCAATAAATAATGTGTCCCCAGTCAGCACCGCCCAGGGCGAGTCCGATTTCTCGTGATCGGTCACAACCAGGCAGATGCTCTCGGGAGTGTGACCGGGCGTCTCCCACACGCGCATGGAAACCTTGCCAAACCTCAACTCGAAGCCATCGCTGACCGGCACATGGGGAAACGTCGCGCCGGCCTGCGCTCCCATGTAAATCTTCGCGCCAGTGCGCGCGGCCAACTCCTTGTGCCCGGAAACGAAATCGGCATGCAGATGGGTTTCAAAAATGTGCCGGATCGTGACCCCGTGATCCGCAGCCGCCTTGATGTACGGGTCCACGTCACGCTGCGGATCTACCACCACCGCTTCGCCTTCCGAGGCCAGCATGTAGGAAGCATGCGCGAGACAGCCCAAGTAGAACTGTTCGAAATACATAGGAAAGCTCCTGCCCCGCGGAAGATGTTAGACCAAATCGTCCGGCAACGCCATCGGGTGACAGGGGCAAAACATCAGGAAGGCAATGGTGTGATGAACTCTAATCCGAAACAGAAACCGTTGCGCGACCGCACGATAGCCGGCATGCGCGAGGGCGTGGGGGTATCGAACTCGATTTCCAGCAGATCGCCGGGATTGAGCAGGATTCCCGCATACAGAACCATGCCCCCTTCGCTCATTTCAGTGCCGCGGCCTTCGACCACGGTGGTCGAAAAGCCCTTGGACGTCACTACCCGAACGGGCAGGTCGACGGGCATTCGCTCCCAACGGCGCTTGGCTGAATCCGGCATTGAGGGAAATCATCTATCGGCTGGGCAGTTTCGTTCAAATTACCAAAGTGACTCGGCTTACCGGACTGGTGCTGAATGTTTTGCGGGCTCATTCTGATTCTTGTGGCGCGGGCGGTACCATTTGAAGTACACCAGGGCAGCAATCGCGCCCGCAACCGCCAAAGCAATCAGGGCATACAAGAACGGCTCGTAGTAGCGGCGGAGCCAGCCCTCGATGGTTGTGCCGTAGATATGTCCTAGAAAAGCCAGGCCAAAGAAGCGAATTCCCCGTCCAATGGCCAGCGCCGACAGAAATTTTTTGGGTGGATATTGCATGACCCCGGCCGCCATCAACACCGGGACCATGGGAAATGGAGGCGGCAGCACCGCGCTCACCATCACGGTAGAAAAAGCGCCTTTGCCAAAGCGGTCGTAAACTTTCTTGGCTTGCTTTGCGCCGATCTTTTTCTCCAGCTCAGCTTTGCCGCCTTTTTGGGCAAGGCGATATGTGATGTAGCCGCCAATCAAAGCTCCCACCACCGCCATCACGGCGTAGTAGAACCACCATTGGCGATGATGCGCGGCCAGCAGGATCACGAACAAATCCATGCCGCCAGGAATAGGAATCACCGAGTTGTCGATGAGGCCAATGACGATCAGGCCCGGCCCCCCCAGCCGTAGAAGCCAAGTCCACGTCCTGCTCCTGGTGAGAATGAAACCGATGGCACGCAAAATCGTAAGCTCCCCCCGTGATTCTTAGAGGCCATATACGGCACGGGCGCTGCCAACAAAAACGAAGCGAGAGGAGGAGCGGGAAACGACCGAGAAAACCCGTCGCGCCTAGCGCCAAGGCTGTCGGGCTCTTCAGGCTGAGCGTAGCCCCAGCTTCTTCAGAAGGAACATGGCGGGGCACCAGTTGGTGATCCCGGACTGAAACAAATTCAGCCCGACAAAAGCGGTGAAGAGATACCAGTAGGGATTCACCCAATGTCCTAAAGCCAGCGAGAGCAGGACGAACGCTCCCGCCATCAATCGTAGTCCGCGTTCAACCGTCATATCGAATCTCCTTTCAAAATCGAAGTCTTACGGAACTGCGCACTGCGGCGTTTCACACTCTGCGATATTTTCTGGTGAGTGCGTGTGTGCCGGAGGAGTGGGAAGACTCCGTCTTTCCGCCATGTAATAGAGAACGGGCACAGCCATGCGGGAGAGGACCGTCGAGGCAACCTCACCAGCCATAAGGGAGAGCGCGAGCCCCTGGAATATGGGATCGAACAGGATCACGCTGGCACCAACCACCACAGCCGCCGCGGTAAGCAACATGGGGCGGAATCGCACTGCGCCTGCGTCGACGACCGCTTCTTCCAGCGGCATGCGTTGGGAGCGGCGAAGTTCGATGAAGTCCACCAGGATGATCGAATTGCGGACGATGATGCCGGCGCCGGCAATGAATCCGATCATCGAAGTTGCCGTAAAAAATGCGCCCATCAGGGAGTGAGCGGGTAGGATGCCGACCAGCGTCAGTGGAATCGGCGCCATTATGACCAACGGCGTCTTGAAGCTCTTGAACCACCCGACCACCAGCACATAGATCAGAACTAGGACCGCGGCGAAGGCCAGCCCGAGATCGCGAAATACCTCGACGGTAATGTGCCACTCTCCGTCCCACTTCATGGAATAGCGATCGGTGCGGTCTGGCATGGTGGTGCCTTTATACTGTTTGACCGAGTAGCCATCGGGCAGCTTGATCTTGGCGATGGCCTCGCTCATCTTCCCGATCGCATAAACCGGGCTTTCTTCTTCCCCGGCAACATCGCCGGTCACGTAAACGACGGGCTGCAGATTCTTGCGATAAACGGTGGTATTGATCGTCGTCTGGTTCAGGTTCGTCAGTTCCTGAAGCGCGATCTGACCGCCGGTGGGAGTGGGCAGCTTGAGATTGGCAAGATCCTGAATACCCGAACGATCGGCGCGCGCAAGCCGAACTTCAATGGGGATATCCTCGCGTGAGCGCGGATCGTGCAGCAGGCCGGCATCGGCGCCGCTCAGGCCGATTTGGAGCGTGCGCGTCACGTCCGCCGCCGAGATGCCATGCAGAGACGACTTGTCGAGATCGACTTTCAGGTCATATTTTGTCTGCGGATCTTCGACGTACCAGTCCACATCCACAACTCCCGGAGTCTGTTGGAAGACCTGCTTGATCTGACCAGCCAGTTGGATCTGGCCCTTGTAATCCGGCCCGTAGACTTCCGCCACCAGCGTCTCGAGCACGGGAGGCCCGGGCGGAACTTCCGCGACCTTGATGCGGGCACCGAAGGGCAGCGCCAGTTTCACCAGATCAGGCCGTAGCCGGCGGGCGATCTCGTGGCTTTGCGCTTTGCGGTCGTGACGTGACAACAGATTGACTTGAATATCAGCCTGGTTGGGCTGATGACGCAGGAAATAATGGCGGACCAGGCCATTGAAATTGTACGGACCCGATGTGCCTGAGTAGATCTGATAGTTCGTGACTTCCGGCTGCTGCGCCAAGTAAGTCCCCAAAGTCTGAGCGACACGCGTGGTCTGTTCCAGCGGCGTTCCGTCCGGCATATCGATGATGACCTGGAACTCGCTCTTGTTGTCGAAAGGCAGCATCTTCACGCGTACCCACTTGAGGGGAACGAAGGCAACGGCGGCGAGCAGCAAGACAACCACGCTGCCCAGGAAGAACCAGCGCCTCCTGGGGTTGAGGATCAGCGGGTTCATGAGGCTGCGGTAAAAGCGCGTGGTCCAGCCTTCGGCTTCGTGGTGACCGTGACCGCCTTCGTGAGCATAATGACGAAGCAATCTCAGCGCGGCCCAGGGCGACACCACAAATGCCACGATGAGCGAGAAGATCATGGCCGCGGACGCGCCCACGGGAATGGGGCGCATGTAAGGGCCCATCAGCCCGCGCACAAAAGCCATGGGCAGAATCGCGGCGATCACCGCAAAGGTCGCGAGAATCGTGGGGTTGCCCACTTCATCCACCGCTTCCACGGCAACATCGACCAGAGAGCGGCCGCGGCTTGCCGGCAGCCGGAAATGGCGAACGATATTCTCCACAACCACAATGGCGTCGTCGACCAGGATGCCGATGGAGAAAATCAAAGCAAACAACGTCACCCGGTTCAGCGTGTATCCAAGAACGTAGAAGATCGCCAGAGTCAGCGCTAAAGTAACCGGCACCGCCAGCAAAACGACGCCCGACTCGCGCCATCCAAGCGCCAGAGCGATCAGCAGAGTGACTGAGAGGGTCGCGATGAGCAGGTGCTTGAGAAGTTCATCCGATTTGTCCTTCGCAGTCTCGCCGTAATTGCGAGTCACTGTGACATGCAGGTCCTGTGGCAGCATATAGCCGCGCAGGTCGTTTACTTTCTTTAGGACGTTCTCGGCAATGATGCTCGCGTTCGTCCCCTTGCGTTTGGCAAGGGTGATGGTCACGGCTGGGTACTCGGGATTCGCCGGTTGGCCGGTAGTTCCTTTCGCGTTGGCGAAGAGGACATAGTTGTCCGCCTCAGCAGGACCGTCTTCGAGCTTTTCGATTACATCGCGCAAATATACCGGGCGACCCGCGTGAACGCCCACGACAACCTGCCGCAGATCCTCAGCGCGGGTGAAGAACAACCCCGCTTCCACTTGAAACTCGCGGTTGTCACGCGCGAAGCTCCCAGCCTGACCGCGAGTGTTTGCACTCCGTAATTGCCCGACAACGGCGCCGGGAGTCAGGCCGTAGGCTGCGAGTTTTTGCGTATCCAGCACAACCCGTACCTGCCGAGGCTGCCCTCCGATAATCGCCGTCTCGGATACGTCGTCGAGCTTCTTCAGCGAGTTTTCTAGCTCTCCGGCGATACGGCGCAACTGGTAAGAGTCGTAGTTCTGGCCCCAGAGCGTGAGCGCCATGATCGGCACGTTGTCAATGGAACGCACCTTGATGACTGGCGGGGAAACGCCAGGCGGAATGCGATCGAAATTGGAGTAGAGCTTGTTGTAGGTCTGGATGATCGCATCGTCTTCTTTCGTTCCTACATAGAAGCGCACGATCAGCAGGCTCATGCCGGGATGGCTGATCGAGTAGATGTATTCAACTCCCGGCACCTCGCGCAGGAGTTTCTCCATGGGCAGGCTAACGCGCTGGGCCACTTCCTCGGACGACGCACCCGGCATCTGCACGAAGACGTCGAGCATGGGCACAACGATCTGCGGTTCCTCTTCGCGCGGCGTCTCGAGGATGGCGAAGGCTCCCAGCAGTAAGGCTGCCACGATGACCAGTGGGGTGAGCTTGGAATCAATGAAGGCATGCGCGACCTGCCCGGCCAAACGCAGGGCAGGATTCTGCTGGTTTGCGAGTTGCGAATTGTTTTTCGAAACACTCATCTTTTCTCTCGTGCTTCTGGTCGCGGTTAGCGAGACGCGATCTTTTTGCCGCTCAGTTCCCGGCTGCCCGGATCGGCGATCAATGTCTCTCCGGTCTGCAAGCCAGCCAGAACTTCCACCTGGGCCGCCGATGGTTTTCCCAGCGTGATGTAGCGCAAACCCGCGATGCGGTTTTGATCGAGGACGTAAATGCCCTGCAACTGCCCGCGTTCAATGACCGCGGTGCGCGGAATCAGCAACGCAGATCGTTGGCCGCGGGCGAACTGGGCTCGGCCAAACAACCCGGAACGGAGCGCTGGATCGGAAGGTAATTCGATTTTCACCAGAAAGCTGCGGCTTGCGGCGTCGGCGGCGGGAACGATCTCGACGACTTTGCCCTTAAGCTCGCGATCGCCGAGGGCGTCGACACTTACGGGGACCTGTTCGCCTTGGCGTACGTAGCGCAGGTCGGTTTCGTTCACCGCGGCTTCGAGGCGATAGCGGCGCAGATCTTCGACGGTGAAGATGGGCATGCCGGGACTGGCCAGGGTGCCGACGTCCGCTTTCTTCTCGGTAACGAGACCATCGAAGGGAGCCACGATATGCGTGTAACCAAGCGCGGTGTGCGCCTGCTGCAGAGCGGCTTTGGCCTGAGCCTGCCCGGCACGAGCCATGTCGCGGCGTGCCTGCGCCCCTTGATACCGGGCCTTGATTTCGTCGAACTCCTGCGGGCTGACCGACTTCTTGTCGTACAGAGTCTGATAGCGCTCGAAAGTCGACTCAGCGAGGGCGAAGTCGGATTCGGAGGCCGCGATTTCCTGCTGCGCCGCCAAATCGGCCGCTGTCGCCCGGTCGAGGGCAGCGCGCGGCTGGGCCTCGTCGAGCACAGCTAATATTTGGCCACGCTGGACACGATCCCCTTCCCGAACGCGGATCTCGACGATGTTGCCCATCATCTGGGCAGCGAGTTGGCTGGTCTGCGCGGCGCGAAGTGTGCCGACCGCTTCGAAGACGTCAGGAATGCTGGCAGCTTGCGCCGAAATCACAGCGACGTCACTTACAGTCTCGGGCGCGGCGCTAACGGTTTCCTGCCGGCTGGAGCAGCCAACGAAGGTGACGGTGAAAACGAGTAATAGGATGCCCGCAATTGCACCGACTGCGAGCGACATAGTTAGTGGACTCTCCAGTTTTCGAGAACAAATCAGATTCATGGCATACCCTCTACGGCGTAACGGCCGGGGACTGCAGATTCAAAGTTCCGCTGGCCAACTCCAGGTTGGCGGAGCTGACGTGAAATTGATAAACCGCCTGCCAGTATTCCGCCTGGCTGCGGCGCGCCGCTTCTTCGGCGCCGAGAAGGTCGGTGATGGTGATCAATCCGCCGTCGTAGCGGTTCTGATTGATTCGTAGACTCTCTTGCGCCTGGGAGATCGCGGTACGGGCCACTTCCACTTGCTGGCGGCTTGCATCCTGATCGTAGTAAGCCTGGCGGACTTCCAGGCGCACGGCGTCGCTGGCAGCCCGTTTGAGTGCCGCCATCTTTTCGGCGATGGCGCGCTCCCACGAAAGAGCGGCGCGTTTTGCTCCTCCCTGAAACAGGTCAATCTGCAGTTCGATCCCGCCCAGCCAGTTGTTGCCGCCCCCGCCGGCAAAAAACGTAGGATTGTCCAGTTCCCAACCGGCAAAGGCGTTCAGCCGAGGCCCGAACGACGATTTCGCGATGGCCACACTGAGTTCCTGGGCACTCTGCTGCGCTTCGATGCGCTTGAGGTCGGGACGGGTAGTGAGAGCTGTTTGTTCGAGTTCGGGAAGTGAAGCAGCTGCCACATTGCCTTCTGCGATGGGATCGGCAGGCTGGTATTGCGAATCGGGGGGCACGCCCATTGCCGTATTGAGCAGGGCGCGGGCTAGTTCCACATTGTTTCGCGCGCGAATCAATTCTTGCTCGCGGCTGGCCAAGCGAACTTTGGCGCTGAGCAGGTCGGACTCGACCACGAGCCCGGCGTCATACCGGGTCTGGCTGCGATCGATAATCGACTTTGCCGTCTTTTCGGCCTGCTCGGCTACTTGCAGTTGCTTGGCAGCGAGCAGGACTCCGTAGTAGGACTGCGCGACGCGAAACAGAATCTCCTGGTCGGTGCGCTCCAGTTGATGACTGGCAGCGATATTCATCTCTCTCGCGCGATTGATTCCGTGCCAGGACGCAAACGAATCGAACAAATTCCAGGTCCCGCCGAAATGGGTCGCGAAATTACCGTAAGGAAGAGGCGCATTCAGTTTGTTCAGGGGTAGTGCGAAATTGTCCGCAGTGAAGCGCTGCTGGCGCAGCTTGGCGCCGAACACATACACGGGATCGTCGCCGCGGGTGGCGGCTTCCGAGAAGGCAACGCGAGGCATCAGGAACGAGCGGGATTCCTCGATACCTGCCGACATTGCTTTTGTATCGGCCATTGCAGCCTTGTGCAGTGGGTTCTTCTGCAGCGCAATGGTCGCCGCCTGCTGCAATGAAAGGGGTGAGAGCTCAGGCGACGACTGCGAAAATATGATCCCGGTGGCGCAAACAACGAATGCGACCAGCTTAGATATCAGGGAAGAACGGCGAGCGAAGATGTGGACATTCATAGCGGTAAAACCCGATCGCGAAAAGAGCCAATATCCTTTGATCGTCTTCCTCCGGTGGATCTCGAGGCTGTGATCTGGATCACCAAGCAGCGGAAAAAGCGGTGGCATGGGGAAACCTCTAAGCCTGGATCGTTGCCGGCTCTGTCGGGTTGATCCACTCGGTCTTTTCGGCCACGATCTCAAATGTGGTATGGAAACTGGCGGTTTTCTGCAACATTGCTCCGACCGAACAGTACTTCTGTTCCGACAAGTGAATCGCCTGCTCGATCGCCGATGAGTCAAGCTCGAAGCCGTGAACCACATGATGAATGCGGACGGTTGTGAAGACCTGCGGTGGACGCTCCGCCTGGTCGGCTTCCACGCGCACTTCGTAGGCGGTAACTTTCTGGTGGTATTTCTGACGCAGAATTGTGATGACGTCGAAGGCTGTGCATCCGGCAAGTCCAACGGCAACGAGTTCAATGGGTTTGGGACCGCTGCCCCCGGCGCTGTCGTCCATCAGCAGATAGTGCTCACTGCCGGTGCGAGCTACAAACTGTTTCTGTTGGCTGAGCGGCTGTGTCAGTTCAACTTTTGCTGAAATCATGGACCTTCCCTCGCGAGCTCCAAGTGGGAGCCACATGAATAAATGCAGTTCCGCCGAATCTGTTACAGGGAAAAACGCCCAGATTTGAGATTTACTTAAGACAGGGAGGTACGCCCTGACGTTGTTGATCGATTTATTTCCCGCCAGTGGCAAGCGCTCTACTGTAGATGGCTAAGAGTTGCTTTCTGAGAGCGGCTGTTTTTCGCCGATCCGGACAGTCAGCGGGCAAGTTCTGACAGGTCTGTATGGCTGCTTCCAGACTGCGGAGAAACTTTTTGCAGGGTTCGCACCCATTCAGGTGAGTCTCAATTTCTTTGCAGGAGAAGTCATCCAACTCCCCGTCAAGGTAATCGGATAATCCGGCAAACATCTTTCGACAAGGCCCGGTACCTGTATGAGCCGCGAACTTTTTCCGCGGACCGGCTGCAGTGCTATCTTTCGACTCGTGGTTTGTCCGGGCCAGTTCTTTGCGCACAAACAAACGAGCGCGGTGCAGTCGCACACGAATCGTGCCCGGGCGCAGACCAGTAATTTCTCCGACCTCCTCATCGGTGAAGCCCTCCATGTCGCGCAGGACGACGACAATCCGATAGTGAGGCGGCAAATTGCGAATCGCCTCCCGCAAGCGCTGCCCCTGTTCGCGGCGGATGGCTGAACCCTCCGGGCTAACCATCGGGAGCCGGTCGAGCCGTTCCAACTGTTCCCGGTCAGGCATCAACTGCTCCAAGGACAGTTCTTGTCGGGGTGCAAATTTGCTCTTGCGGCGAGTCATCAGGCAGCGGTTCTTAGCCACTTTGTACAGCCACGTGGCGAAGGCGGCGGGGTTATCGAATTTCGGCAGGTAAGGCAAAGCCTTAACCAGCACCTCCTGCATGGTATCTTCGGCATCTTCCCGCTGGCCGCAGACTCGCATGCCAAAAGCAAACACCGCTCGCTGCAGCAGTGCGATTGCCTGCTCCAGCGCGTTATCATCCGCTCGCCTTAGCAGAGCGATAGCTCGTTCAATATCAGACCGCATTCGCGCCACCGTTCGGAAGCCGCTGCGACTCTACGTTTGCTGGCTGTCTCACAAGCTTTCCAAGACCGTTTTGAGATACTTCCAGAAGTTTGCCACGGTGGAAATCTGTACTCGCTCGTTAGGGCTATGGGGATCAACGATGGTAGGGCCAAACGACGCCATCTGCATGCCGGGATACTTCTCCCCGATGACGCCGCACTCGAGGCCGGCGTGCATGGCAATGAGCTTGGCGGGTTGACCGAAGGTCTGTTGGTGCGCCGCTTGTAGTTTTCGGACAATCTCGCTCTGTGGATCTGGTTTCCATCCGGGATAGTTACCGGAATGTTCGACCTCAAATCCGGCCAACCGGAAAACAGTAGCCACCCTCCGGGCTGCCGCCCACTTGCTGCTTTCAATCGCGCTGCGCTGGCTGGTTACGACCTCGACTGCGCCATTCTTAGCGCTTATCGTGGCGAGATTAGTTGAGTTCTGAGTGAGGTCGGGAACGTCTGGACTGGCCGCGAGGACGCCATGGGGCAAGGCCACCAGCAGATCAGCAACGCGCTGTGCATCGGCAGAATCGAACGCTCGCTCCGAAGGCGGCGCCTGCTCCACAGTAATTTGCAGACCGGGATCGAAGGGGCCCAGGTCGGTTTTGTACTCCGATTCAACCTGCGCAACCAGAGAGAGCAGTTCCTTCTCTTGAGAAGGCTCGCACAATACGACAGCAAAAGCCTCCCGAGGAATCGCGTTCTGCGCGCTGCCGCCACTGATTTCGGCGATTTCGGCCAGATGATGATCCAGCAGACGCTGCAGTACTCCGCCCAATATGCGCAGAGCATTGCCGCGGCCCTGATGGATGTCAACCCCCGAATGCCCGCCTTTCAGGCCAGATATTTTGATTTTCGATGATTCTTTCGGAGTTGTCGGACGGAGCACCAGCTTGCGTCGCCCGGTCGTTTTCACGCCCCCCGCGCACCCGATGCAGACGGTTCCGGTCTCTTCGTTATCGAGGTTCAGAAAGTATTTTGACTTGAGGATTCCAGCGGGAAATTCCGCAGCTCCAGTCAAACCCGATTCCTCATCGATGGTAAAGGCGAATTCCAGCGGCCCGTGCGCAATGTCGTTGCTCTCCATCACGGCCAGGGCGGCCGCGATGCCGACGCCATTGTCAGCGCCTAAAGTAGTCCCATCGGCTTTCAACCAGTCACCATCGCGGATGATCTTTATTGCATCCGTATCGAAGTTGTGACGGGTGCCTTCATTCTTCTCGCACACCATGTCGAGATGGCCTTGCAACAGGGCCATGGGCGCTTGCTCGCGACCCTTGCGCGCAGATTTGCGGATCACGGTGTTGCCGGCATCATCGTGTATAGCTTCCAGCCCGAGGTGCTTAGCCTGGGCCAGCACGTAATCGCGAGCTGCCGCTTCCTTGGTAGAGGCACGGGGAATCCTTGCCAGGGCGTCGAAGTGCTTCCATATTTCGTTTGGTTCGAGATCCAGAAGTGCTGGCGTCATGAGTTTGTTTTTCTCCTCGAATAACTAAAACGAAAGTGTAGCGCAAGCGAGGCGGCCCGCCAGGCTTGGGCCGCTTTTTATCCGACACGATACAAGTTCGCCATGTGGACTCACAGGTCCGTGGTGCATTCCTGCGGTCGCGCCAGCTCCCACCTGCAGGACTTGTCCACTGGTGTCGAGGCAAGAGTCGAATGCTGTTGACTTAGCTGCAAGTCTTTGCTGTACTTAAATTGTTATCAACGGTGAAGGAGTTCACCGAAACCGCTGTTCCCACCACCATAGCCGGGCGCAGCTGATGACTCCTGACAAGCGGTCTTTGTCTCGGAGTCATATTCCGGCAAAGATTCCGCAAAATGGGCAGTCAATCGCTTGGGTGAGCAACTGCTGGTCATGGTGAGCGAGCAGCGGGATGCACTCCGTCGTTCGATTGAAGAGTCCGAGCGGCGCATTACAGTGATGAAGCAAACATTGCGGACGCGGAACGCTCGATGCGGGAACTCGGCTTCCTTTTCATGGCGATACAGATCGTCCCATACGAAGCTTGTGGAAAACTGCGGGCAGCTCGGAAAGCCTTGGTTTTGCGGCGAGCTCGCGGAAAGAACAAAGCGCACGCGGTTGGCCGCGTGCGCTGAGTGAGTAGGGCAAGTCCGGCTAGAATTTAATCTTGGCTCCGATCTGGATATTTCTAGGATCGTGCCATCCGTTTACAGCGCCGAAGGCAGTCCCATCGTCCACACCCGTATCAACCGAACTGGGGCTGCCGTGGTTAAAGGTGTTGAAGGTTTCCAGCCGAAGTTGAAGGCTAGCCTTCTCACCGAAATTCACATTCTTGATAAGGGACATATCCCAGAGCTGGAATCCCGGACCCAGAACTGAGCCCGGCCGCGCACTTCCGAAATGTCCAATCGCATCGGTGAAGGAAGCGGTGTTGAAGAACTCCAGCGACGACTTTGGACCGCTGGCGCTCCCGAGTTGATCGGGACGGATGGCGATAGTGCTCGAGCCCATGCCAAGGCCGCCCGGATAGAGCGGGCAGGTTGGCGAGGTTGGTGTCGGAGTGCAGTACGGCGTGGCTGAAGTGGTCGTGACCAGCGACCACGGGTCGTTGGACTGAGTGATGGTTTGGGACTGTCCGGATTGAATGGTGGTGATGCCGGAGAACTCCCATCCGCTTAGAACGTGACCGGCAAGTCCGCGATCGTTCTTATAGAACGGAAAATCGTAGACGTAGCTCATCACGAACATCTGTGGGGTGTTGAGCGTGGAAGGCCCGTAGCTGTTTTTCAGATCGTAGGTGTCGTACGCTGCCAGGCCCCGGTCGTACGGGTTCGTGGTGAGCAGCTTAGAGTAGGTGTAAGCAACGCCTAGGGTGAGTCCCTGACTGAGTCGCCGATTCAGAGAAACCTGCAAGGAGTTGTAGTTGCTGGTGAAGATCGGCGCACGGGAGGTGATTCCAGCGTAGCCCAGGAACGGGGAGATCGCATTTTCGTAAACCATTGGGTTCGCTTCGCGCGTCGCTACTGTGGGCTGGTTCAGGTCAACATCGCCCAGCAGGTGGCTACCCTTCGTACCCACAAAGCCGACTTCCAGGACCGTGTTGCGTACCAACTCGTGCTGCACAGAAATGTTGTAATCCTGGTAGTTGGGCACTTTGAACACCGGCGTGCCCGTGACGACCAGGCTTACCGGCGAGGTAGGATTGGCACCGCTGGTTCCGGCCGTCAGTGGAGCGTCGAACAAGTTGTTGGATGAAGTGGAAGAATTGTTCTTCACCGTGGTTTGGACCAGGGGCGGATCGTCAAAGGCATTCTGCTCCCAGATGCCGTTCAGGGTTCGATCGTAGAAGATGCCGTAGCCGGCGCGGATCGCCCACTTGCCGTCGCCGAAGGGATCGTAGGCCAGGCCGAATCGGGGCGCCCAATTCTGGTTGGAACTGGGGTTGACGCGGCTGCCATAAGGCGAGCAAGTGGCCAGACTGGTGATGGCCTGAGCGGTCGAACAAGCGGTGCCGGTGGGGAAAATCAAGCCGTTGGCGTAGGTTGCCGCATCGGCAGTGGCCGCAGTCATGTTGCCGCTATTGGGGTCAATCGCCAAGGCCTGTGCAACCGAAGCGCTGTAGAGCAACGGGCTGAAATTAACCAGGGTATTGTTGCTGTCGGTGGGCGAGGGGAAGTAGCTGTAGCGTACGCCTAGGTTCAACGTAAGACGGCGGGTAATCTTCCAGTCGTCTTGCGCGTACAACTCGAAATTCACGTACCTCAGGTGCGGGATGGTGTCGTGGCTCTGTTGACTGTAAGAGTCGGCCTGGCCGAGCAGGAAGTTGGCAAAGGGAGCGTTTGGGTTGTTCGCGTTGCTAAAGCCGAAGCTGGCCGCTCCGCTGTCGCCATTTTCGGTTTTCTGCATCCACATCGCGGTGACACCGGTTCGAATGGTGTGATTGCCGCGCTGGATGGAGAGATTGTCGAAGATGTTGTAGTCGATATTGCGCTCGTGATAAGGAGCACTACCGTTCCCCAGGCCAGTGAGACCTTGAATGCTGACATTGGGAGCACGGCCGTAGGGGTCAGGGTATTGGGTGTTGTTGGTGAGCTGGCTGGTGAATGCGGGAGAGTTGGTGAGGGCGCCGGAAAGGTCAGAGTTGATGGCGCCCCAGGCGTCGACAAACTCGACTTCGTTCACTACCCGGGGGTTGATGCTTGCGGTGGCGTTGAGAACCAGGTTGCGGCCTGGAGCATTGATCGAGGTATTTTCAACGCCCGGATAGTTGGCCCCGCCCCACAGCGAGAAGGGCGAATTTTGCGGGACTACATCTTCCATGTAACGGGCGAAGATGCGGACTCTATCGCCCACGTTCTGATCGAGCCGGATGATGTCCTGGCGGAAATTATTCAGCGAGCTATACGGGGTAACGAGCTGTCCGCTCGGGTTCGCTGGATATTTCGACATGAAGGCATTCAGGTAGGCGGCCGAGTTTTGGCTGATGCAGCCGGCTCCGGCGACATTGATTGTTGTCGTCTGAGGTGCGGAGGAGGTTATGCCGGCGGCTGTCTGCGTAATGCAACCGGCAGGCTCAGCCGAGTTCACCGTCTGAACCGGATTTACATAGAGGTTGTAGTTCGGCGATGTCGTGTCCGTGTCCAAAACCCACGGAAAGGCTCCGCCTAGTTCACCTGCGGTGGGCACGTTGATAATATTGGTCGCGGGAATGCTGGACTTGCGCCATTCTTCGGACCAGAAGAAGAAGGTCTTGTTCTTCACGGGGTGGTACACCTTGGGCACGAAAAGCGGACCACCGATGGTGAAGCCGTAGTCGTTGTAGCGCTCGACGGGTACTCCATTAGTCTGCCAAGTGCCTGTGCCGAGCGCGATGGCTTCACGGTCGCCAAAGGTATTCGCGTTGTAATAGTTATTGCGGTTGAATTCGAAGGCGCTGCCGTGGAACTGGTTGGTCCCGGACTTGATGGCCACGACGATCTGGCCGCCGCCACTGCGTCCGAAGGCTGCGTCGTAGTTGCTGCGCTCGAGCGTGAACTCCTGGATGGCGTCGATTCCCGGGGTATTGAGAATCGTCTGGTTCGAGCCGCTATCATTGATATCGCCGCCATCGACTGTCCAGTTCTGGGCGCCCTCGCGGGAACCGTTGACGGAGATGGAGGTGTTGTTCTCCAAGCCGAAACCGACCTTGTCCGGCAATGCACTGGCGACACCGGGTTGCAAGAGGACGAGCTGTTCGAAGTTGCGGTTGTTGAGCGCAAGTTCGCGAACCTGATCGCCGGTGACGGTGCCTGACTCTTCGGCTGTGGTGGTCTGGATCGGGGTATTCTCGGCGGTCACCTCGACACGCTCGCTGACCTGGCCGGCTTTGAGTTGGACATCCAGAGTGTGTTTCTCGGCAACGTTGAGAATCACGTCCTTGGCGATGAAGGTCTGAAAACCGGACGCACTGACGTTGACGGTGTAACGGCCGGCGGGCAGGTGGGGGATGTTGAAGTTGCCGGTGCTGCTGGTGACGATGGGGCCAACATCGGTGTTGGTTTCCTCATTGTGAGCCACGACGGCGGCGCCGGGCACGACGGCGCCGCTGGGATCGGTGACGGTGCCGGTGAGCGTGGCCGCCAACTCCTGAGCGGTCGCAATGACTGACAGGCTCAATATTACTAACAAGGAAGCGAAGACTAAGGCGATAAGTCTGCGCGCAACTCGATTCGGACCTGCAAAATTTGCTGCTTGCTTCATCTCACAGCCTCCAAGGGCAGTGCTTGTACGCTTCGCCAGGGATGGCGGTACAAACCGCTCTAATACAATTCGAGTATGCTATATAGCACATCGATGGGCATCGTCAAGAAGAAAATGCAGCGGCGGGGGAAATTTTTGGGCGGGGTTCCCAAAGGCGCTCTATATCAGACGGCGACGGCCGACAGCCGGGGGAAACGCCTCCGGAAAGAGTGCATCCGGAGCGGAGTCGTTTCTAGCTGTGGAAAACCTGTGATTACGATCACGATTTGGCGCGAGTGGTCGCGGTTTCGCCCTGGAGCAACATCGATTTAGCAGGCACGAGGGCGAAGCCCGCTCTATAGCAACCGAGTACCGTTCTGGAGTGTCGCTTGGCGGACATTAGCACTTTAAGCTTTACATATTCCCCCAATTGAGCTATATAGCAGACGAAAGCGGTTGGCTGTGCAGAGCGGCTAGACGGTAGTATGGTCGCGCAGACGCCGAGGTCTGGCCCAGAAAACAGGTCCATGTCGGGAAATCATCGCAACGGCACGCCGGTCTACAAACGCATCCAGAACGGGATCCGGACCCGCATCGAATCGGCAGAGTTGCAGCCGGGGGACTCAGTACCTTCGGAGCGGGAACTAGCCAAAACCCACAAGGTGAGCCTGATGACGGCGCGCCACGCGCTGGCCGGACTGGAGCGGGAGGGCCTGGTGGAGCGGCGGCGGGGGGCGGGGACGTTCGTGGCCTCGCCGAAAATTCATTTCAACAAGTTGATGAGCTACACGGAGCACATGTCGAGCCGGGGGCTCAATCCGCGGTCGCGGGTTTTGGTGGCGAAAATTGTGGAGCACGATGCCGAAGTGGCGGCGCGGCTGGCGTTGCCGGCGACGAGCGCGCTGGTCAAGATTGAACGCTTGCGCGAGACGGGCGACGAGCCGTTCGCGCTGGAAACCTGCTATCTGCCGGCAAAGGAATTCGCCGATCTGGTAAAAGTAAACCTGGGCAGGAATTCCCTGTTTGCGACCCTGCGCCAGGACTTTGGCGTGGAACTGGCCTACGCGGACGAGGAGGTCGACGCCACGACCGCGGAAGCAAATGTTGCCGAACTGCTGGGAGTGCCTCGTGGGGCGTCGGTGTTACGGATTCGGCAAGTAATCTATTCCACCAAAGCCAAGGCGACGATCTACGGCGTGGGATTCTACCGCTCGGAACGGCACACCTTATTTATTCGGCGCTTCCGCTGAGTGATTGGCCCGTTCGCTAAGGCGACTCTCAGAAGATCAGGCTGGAATCAGTCCCTGATAGACCGCCATCCCGACTACGGCGTCTACGCCGATCGCGTGCAGATCATCAATCTCTTGCTGGGAGCGAATGCCACCGGCGGCGATGAGCCGGCGTGTAGTCGCATCCCGTAGAGGACGAATGACCTCCTGCGGGAATCCTTGCAACAAGCCCTCAGTATCGACGTGCGTGTAGAGGAAAGCGCGGCAGAAGGGATCGAGCACCTGGAGCAAGTGGAGAGGAGCTATATCGGTTTGACGTCGCCAGCCATGCGTGGTGACGCGGCCGGCAATGGCGTCGAGAGCGAAGACGAGGCGATCTGGACCGAGTGCAGCGGAGATTTTGTGGGCGAAGGAGAGGTCGAGCTTGCCGTCTGAAAATAAGGCCGAGCCAATGATGACGCGGCTCGCGCCGGTATCTAGAAGTCTCTGAGCGGCTTCGATCGAGCGGATGCCGCCGCCCACTTGACAAGGCAGGCGGTGGGCGATTGCCCTGACCAAAGCGGCGTTGTTGCCGGTTCCGATCGCGGCGTCGAGGTCGATGAGTTGGACTAGCGGATACTTTTCGAAACGGGTGATCCACGGTTCGGGATTGTCGAATTCCAAAGCTTTCTTTTTGCCCTGAACCAACTGAACGATCTTGCCGCTCATCAGGTCGATGGAGGGGATCAGCATGGCCATCTCACGGAGACTTGCTGGGCAGCGAGAGTTTGCTTGAGGTCGGTCAGGCGGCTGAATCCGTAGTGAAAAATGGAAGCGGCGAGGGCTGCGTCGGCATGGCCTTCGCAGAAGACTTCCAGGAAATGCGCGGCGCCGCCGGCGCCGCCAGAGGCGATGACCGGGATGCGGACGGAATCGGCGACGGCGCGGGTTAATTCGCAGTCGAATCCGGAGCCGGTGCCGTCGCGGTCGACGGAAGTGAGCAGGATTTCGCCGGCGCCAAGAGATTCGGCTTCTTGCGCCCAAGCTACCGCATCGTGGCCGGTGGGCGTGCGGCCTCCGTGAGTGAAGGCTTGCCCATGGTGCGAAGCAGGATTGCGTTTGGCGTCGATGGCGACGACCACCGCTTGCGAGCCGAAACGGCGCGCGATCTGAGTGATGAGATCTGGATTGGCGAGGGCGGCGGAATTGATGCTGATCTTGTCAGCGCCGGCGGAGAAGACGGCGGCAGCGTCGTCGAGGGTGCGGATACCTCCGCCGACAGTGAAGGGAATGAACAACTGGCGGGCGGCGCGGCGTACCGTGTCGAGCAGCGTGGCCCGGTTTTGGTGGGCGGCGGAGATATCGAGCAGGACAATCTCGTCGGCGCCGGATTCACTGTGGGCCTTGGCTAATTCGGCGGGGTCGCCGGCGTCGCGCAGGCCGGTGAATTGCACGCCTTTGACGACGCGTCCGGCGTCGACGTCGAGGCAAGCGATGATGCGTTTAGTCAGCATGTCAGATGGCACAGAAGTTCGAAAGTAGCTTGAGGCCGATTTCGCCGGATTTTTCCGGGTGGAACTGAACTCCAAAAAGATGATCGCGCTCGACCGCGGCGGAGAATTCTCCGCCGTAGTCGCAGCAGGCGACTGTGATTTCGCAAAGTGGCGCGCGAAAGGAGTGGGTGAAGTAGACGTAAGAAGACGAGGGAATGCCGCGAAAGAGCTCGGAGTCAGAGTTGACTTGCAGCGAGTTCCAGCCTACATGGGGCGACTTCACGTAGGCGGGAAAGCGCTGGCAGACGCCAGAGAATAATCCGAGGGCGTGGGTTTCGGGCGCTTCGGCGCTGCCGGAAAACATCCACTGCATGCCGACGCAGATGCCTAGGAACGGGACTGCGCGACCGATTGCGTCTTGGATAGCATCCTTTAGACCAGTGCGTACAAGGGATGCAGTCGAGGCGAAATGGCCTACGCCGGGAAGGACGACCTTGGCGGCCCTCGCTACTTGTGCGGGATCGGAGGTGATGATGCAATCCTGCTGCAGATAGTCGAAGGCTTTCTTGACGGAAACCAGATTGCCTGCGCCGTAGTCGACAATGGCAATCATCAGAGCAATCCTTTCGTGCTGGGCAGGAGGCCGATCATTTGCGGGTCGCGCCAGCAGGCAGCGCGGACGGCACGGGCAAAGGCTTTGAAGAGGGCTTCGATTTTGTGATGGCTGGAGCGGCCGTAGAACACGCAGGCGTGCACGTTGGCGTGGGCGCCACGGGAGAAGCCCTCGAAAAAATCTTCGACCAGCTCCGTTTGCAGATCGCCGACCAGACGCGTGCGGACTTTGGTGGCGACGATCGAGGCCGTGCGTCCGTTGAAATCGACTGCGGCCATGCCCATGGTTTCGTCCATGGGCATGAGGAAGTATCCGGCGCGGAGAATGCCGCGCTTGGTGCCGAGGGCTTTCTCGAAGGCCTGGCCCAGGACGATGCCGACATCTTCGACGGTGTGGTGCTGGTCCACGTCGAGATCGCCGCGGGCTTTGAGTTTGAGGTCGAAGCCGCCGTGATGGGCGAAGAGTTCGAGCATGTGATCGAAGAAGCGAATACCGGTGGAGACCTGGTATTTGCCGCGACCTTCGATGGTCAGCGAGAGCTGAATCCGTGTCTCTTTGGTGACGCGGTTGATATTGGCTTTTCTCATGGACGTGAGGCTCCTTGAGTAATCCCGAGCGCTTCGAATGTTTCCTGCAGAGCACGGAGCAGACGCTGGGTATGAGCACGTGGGCCCAGCGTGATGCGGACGCATCCCTGGCAACCGTGATCGGCGGAGCGGTCGCGGACCAGAATCCCGCGCTTTCGCATCTGCTCGACGAAGGCTGCCGACTCTGCGGCTGAGGAACCAATGCGGGCCAACACAAAGTTTGCATGACTCGGCCAGAATTGAATTCCGGCGACCGCGAGTGTGCGTTCAAGCGCTGAGCGCGCCTCCAAGACTTCAGTCACGTATTGCTGGAGGTAGGCCTGGTCGCTGATCGCTGCGGGCAAGCACGCCAGCGCCACGGCGTTCACGTTGTAGGGAGAACTGACGCGGCGAACCGAGCGCATCTGCTCGGCATCACCGACAAGAACACCGGCGCGAAGTCCGGCTAAGCCGTAAGCTTTCGAGAACGTTCGTGCGACGAAGATGTTTGGGAAGTCGCGGTGTGTCCCCAGCATGGTGCGGCCGAAGAATTCGAAATAGGCTTCGTCCACCAGAAGTGCGGCGGCAGGAGCGTTGCGGGCAATCTCGCGCAGGTCCTCTGGCGGGACAATAGTTCCGGTGGGATTGTTGGGATTGGCGATGGCGACGAGGCGGGTGCGCTCGGTGATGCGGCTTCTCACAGCCTCGAGGCAAAATTGGAAATCCTCACTCAGCGGGACGCTGACTAGCTCGGCTCCCGCTGCCATGGCATAGATGCGATACATCGAATACGTGGGAACTACGATCAAGGCTTCGTCGCCGGGGTCGAGGTAGGTCTCGCAAAGAAGATGAATGGCTTCGTCTATACCGTTGGTGAGCAGAACTTCGGCGGCGGTGACACCCAGAAAATCGGCGAGCTTGGCCTCAACGCGTTCGCGCTCGGGATATTTCGCAAGCTGTTCGAGATCGAGACGGCGCAGGCAATCGAGAACACGAGGCGAGCATCCAAGCGTGTTCTCGTTGAAGTCGAGGCGCAAGCCCTGGCGACCCGCTAGCGGCGGATGATATGAGGGTAAGGTGCGCACAGTCTCTCGCGGCTTAAGCACGCTGGCACCTCAAGCGAATGGAATTCGCATGCGCCTGTAAACCTTCGGCGGCGGCCAGGCGTTCGATCGTCGGAGCGAGTTTTCGCAGGGCCGGCCGCGAAACTTGCTGCACCGTGATTACTTTGACGAAGTCAAGAACGCTCAGTCCCCCACGAAAGCGGGCTTGCGCGGAAGTGGGCAAAACATGATTCGGGCCGGAGGCATAATCGCCGGCAGCCTGCGCGGAATAATCCCCGATGAAAACCGACCCTGCGTTGCGGATAAAGGGCAGATCATCAGGGTCGATGGTGATGTGTTCGGGAGCAAGGTGGTTCGCCCAAGCGCGCGCCTGGTCGCGAGATCGCGCGATCAGGATGGCGCCCTGCTTTCGCAGAGACTGCCGCGCTGTGCGATTTCCTTCGGCGAGGCGGGATACGCGGTCTGCCACGGCCCGCGCCAGCTTTCGAGAAGTCGTGAGAAACAGCGACAGCGCCCGAGCGTCGTGCTCAGCCTGAGCTGCCAGGTCGGCAGCTATAAATTCCGGATTGCCGGAGTCGCTGACGATGAGAGCCTCGGTGGGTCCGGCGAGGAAATCGATGGCACAATCGAAGGAGACGAGCTTCTTCGCACTGGTAACATAGGCATTTCCGGGCCCAACAATTTTGTCGACGCGCGGGATGCTTTCGGTGCCATAAGTGAGAGCGGCGATAGCCTGCGCACCGCCGACGCGATAAAACTCTTCCACACCGAGCATGGCAGCCGCTGCGAGCGCTTGCGGCGAGGGCTTGGGAGAGACGACACGAATGTTCTTCACGCCTGCGACTTGAGCGGGGATCACCGTCATCAGCACGGTGGAAAGGAGGGGGTAAAGTCCGCCGGGCACGTAGCACCCGACGGATTCGAGTGGCTGCACGATCTGGCCGAGCGAGATGCCGTTGTAAGAACGATTCCACGAGTGCGGCTTCTGCCATTGAGAAAATTGGCGGATGTTCTTTGCCGCCTGACGCAAGGCAGTACGCAAGGGGGCATCGAGGGATTTCCAGGCGTCCGCCAGTTCCTGCTGGGACACGCGCAACGATTGCCGCGGGGCCAGACTGTCCCACTTCTGGGAGTAGCGGCGGAGAGCGCGGTCTCCCTGACGGCGAACATCGTTGACGATGCGGCGCACGGGCGGCTCGAGCGCTTTGAAATCGCTTTCGCGTGCGGCCAGCCGCTCGACCATGGCCGCGGCCTCCAGGCCGGAAACGATCCGCATCACAAGACCACCTTGTTCAGCGGATATTCGACGATGCCCTCGGCGCGAGCTTGCTTGAGGCGAGGAATCACATCCCAGGCTGTGCCCTCGTCGATAACGGTATTGACGACGAGCCAATCCTGATCGCTGAGATGAGAGATAGTCGGCTTCTGCAGCGCGGGCAGCACAGCGAGAACGGCAGAAAGATCCTGCTTTCGAACATTGAGCATGAGGCCAACGCGATCCTGGGCTTCCATCGCGCCTTGCAGCATGAGCGCCAGGTTGTCGATCTTGCGGCGCTTGTCGCGATCCGCGTAGGAGCATTGGTTGGCAATGAGTTGGGTGTTCGACTCGAGAACGGTCTCGAGAATGCGCAGCCGGTTTGCTTTTAGGGAACTGCCGGTCTCGGTAACCTCCACGATGGCGTCGGCGAGCATGGGGGCCTTGACTTCCGTCGCGCCCCAGGAAAATTCGACGCGGACGTCGACGGCTTTGTTTTGGAAATAGTCGCGGGTGACCTTTACCAGCTCGGTGGCAACGATTTTGCCGGAAAGGTCTTCGGCGCGCTGAACTGATGAATCGTCGGGAACGGCGAGCACCCAGCGCACTTTGCCGCGGCTGCGCTTGGCGTAGATCAGGTCGCTCACGGTCAGGACTTCCAGGCCGCTCTCAATCACCCAGTCCAGTCCGGTTAGCCCGGCGTCGATGGCGCCATGTTCGACGTAGCGCGCCATCTCCTGGGCACGAATCAACATGCAATCGATTTCGGGATCGGCGGTGGTGGCGAAATAAGAGCGGCCGTTGGTGTAGGCCGGAAGGCCGGCGCGGGCGAATAACTGGAGCGTGGCTTCCTGCAGGCTGCCTTTGGGAATTCCAATGCGAAGCTTCATCGCGTCTCCTTGGCGTCGGCCTGGGCGGCGACGGGAATCTGTTGTGTGAAGCAGGAGCGGGTGCCGTGATGGCAGACCACGCCCGCGCCTTCAACCTGGACTTGCAAGAGCAAGGTATCGCGGTCGCAGTCGGTGAACGCGGAGACGATGCGTAGACGATTGCCCGAGGTTTCGCCCTTGGTCCAGAGTTGGCTGCGGGTGCGGCTGAAGAAGGTGACGTAACCGAGTTCCAACGTCCGCTGCAGGGCGTCGCTATTCATGAAGCCGACCATCAAGACTTCTGCGGTGGCCGCGTCCTGCACGATGGCGGGCAGCAGCCCGGCCATTTTTTCGAAATCAAGTTCCGCATTCATGGACTCATCCCTTCGGCAAAAACAAAAAGCCCGCTGAGCGATTCGCTTCAGCGGGCCTGATTCCTGAAAAGTGCTTTTGAATTAAGTCAGCAATCTCAGGTGTACCCCCGCCGACGCGCCGTGCGCGTGATGATGATGGCGGTGATGGACGTGAGATGACATCGATTTGAAGCTACGGCGGGACAAGAGCTGAGTCAACGAATTCTGGCTATTTTAGCCAACGGATTTTTCGATGCGGACGATTCAAATTTCAACGAGTGAATGTGCGCGCGATCATTTGCGCGGGTGCTTCAATCTCTGGCGGAATCAGCCGGGCTGGGTCGCTTAGGACGGGGAGTCCGGCTTGATTTGGGCCGCCTTGCCGTCTACGTAGACGATGACCAGAGGCTTGCCGCCATTGGGATAATGCACGGTCTTTTGTTCGGAAGTGTCGCCGGGATCGGGAACTCCCATGCCGATGGCGAAGTCGGCCTGCATCTCATTCATGCCCGGCTTGACCTGGTGCTGCCCGATCGCTTGCCAGACGTCGGGAGGCCAGTGGTGGTAGAGGTCGCGAGGATCCTCGACGAAGAACATTTCGTCGGAATAGATTTTGTACTCACCTTCGCCCTGGTATCCGATGGGAACGGCGTAGGATTTGCCATCTTTCGAAAAGACGGCCATAACCTGCTTGTTCTGCTCCCTTCGTTTTTTCTGCGCTGTAGGCGGCGCAGCTGTGATTATGTCTTTGATGGCGAGCTTCTCGATGGGACCCAGGAGTCCGGCTTCATGGGCGAAGTCCACGCCCTTGCTGGCGGGATCGTAGGGATAATACGTGTACTTGTATCCCTCTTTCACCCAGACGGGCTGTTGGGTAAGCTGTTTCGCACTCTTTAAATCGTAGGGGTAAAGCTTTTTGGGATGGACGTAGTAGTCGGGATTGGAATATCCGACGTTTTGCGCTTCTTTTGCCTGCTCGGCACGAAGATGGTCCTGGTGGCGCTGGTAGAAAATGTATCCGGCGCGGAGAGTCGCGACCACCAAAGCCGCTAGCAGCGCCAGTTGGATTTTGTGTTTGGTCTCCGGAGTCATATGGGAAAGACTCTAGCAGACTGCGGAGTCCGCCGGCTCGAATTCGCGAAGTGGAACCGAATCCGGAGGCGGCCCAGCGACATCCCATGGTTGTACACTGAATGAGAGGAATAGCAGCATGCCGGTGACGGAACAGGATGTCATGAGTGCCCTGAAGAGTTGCTACGACCCGGAGATTCCGGTCAACATCGTCGACCTGGGGCTGATCTACAAGGTGGACTTTGTGCCCGTGGAGGGCGACAAACAGGACATCACCGTGGACATGACGCTCACGGCGCAGGGTTGCCCCGAGCACGTCAACATCAGCATGCAGGTCAAATCGCGGCTGGAACAACTGCCCGGCATCCGCAACGCAGCGGTTAACGTGGTTTGGACGCCTCCGTGGACTCCGGAGCGGCTGAGTCCCGAGGCGAGGAAACAACTGGGGATTGAGTAACCTTTAGCCGCCGATTTCTTCCCAGGCATTGACGGCGCTGCGCCCGGCGGCTTCGGTAATCCGCTTACCGGCGCTGGCAGCCATCTCCATGACCTGCATGCCGCGCTCGAAATAGTCCGGCATAGAGCGCCGTATTCTCTCGAATCTCTCGGGATACTCCGAGGCCAGAACGGCCAATCCAACTCCCGTGGCCAGAACGCCTGCGGGATATCTTTTTCTCATGAAGAACATGGCTGCGGCCCCAAGCGAGGCCATGACCGCCGCTTTCTTCCAGCTGTCCATCTGAACCCCCGAAAACTTCTGTCTTGAAGAGATTGTACTCCAGCGCGGTGCGGCTTCGGAGGCGGTGGGAGCGACGCTCGGTCTGTAATCATCAGCTTCGATCGCCGGGCTCGCAGAGAAGTTTGCCGCGAGCGCGGAGGGGCACGGCTATTGCAAATTGAGACCACTCCGAATTCTTCAACAACGCACAACGCGTGGCCGCATCCGATATACTGCCTGCTTTGCTGGAGGCCCCATGTCCCGTCTGCAGGTAGGCCGTCTCGTATTGGTTGTTCTCACGCTGTTTCCCCTCGACGCCATCGCCCAATCGAAGCCGCGTGCCCGCGACCTGGGCGTTCCGTTTGATGGCACTCCCGGCGCGAACAACGCCATCACCGACGTGAATGGGGTTGAGGTGGGCGACACCACGTTGATCTCGGGTGAGGGCAAGCTGGTAGTCGGCAAAGGTCCGGTGCGGACCGGAGTGACCGCGATTCTTCCTCGAGGCAAGAACAGCAACGACGCGGTGTTTGCGGGCTGGTTTACCTTGAACGGAAACGGGGAGATGACGGGCACCACCTGGGTCGAGGATTCGGGTTTTCTGGATGGTCCGGTGATGATCACGAATACGCACAGCGTGGGAGTTGTCCGCGATGCCGTGATCGCCTGGAAGGTGAAGCACAGATCGCCCGATAAAGAAGGATATTGGTGGTCGCTGCCGGTGGTGGCGGAAACCTGGGATGGGTATCTGAACGACATCAATGGATTCCACGTCAAGCCCGAAGATGCCTTCCACGCGCTGGAGACGGCGCACTCTGGTCCCGTGGAAGAGGGGAATGTGGGCGGCGGCACGGGGATGATCTGCAATGAATTCAAGGGTGGGATCGGAACGTCTTCCCGTGTGCTCGATGCCAGCTATGGCGCCTACACGGTCGGGGTTCTGGTGCAATGCAATTACGGGCAGCGAGACCAGTTGCGCATTGCAGGGATTCCGGTCGGGCGCGAGATTACCGGCGAGAAGGTGTGGGACGATGATGTTGGTTCTATCATCGTGGTGGTGGCCACCGATGCACCTTTAATCCCCACCCAACTGAAGCGAGTCGCGAGGAAAGTTTCTCTCGGGCTGGGGCGGGACGGCAGCTATTCCGGCGACGGCTCGGGCGACATTTTCATCGCCTTCTCCACCGCCAATCCCGGTGCCGTCGGCAGCAAAGGATTGCACCAGCTCACCATGCTCCCGAACGATTCCCTCAATCCCATTTTTCTGGCGACGGTGCAGGCTACCGAAGAGGCGGTCATTAATGCGATGGTGGCCGCGGACACCATGACCGGCATCGACGGCCACAAGGTGATCGCGCTGCCGCATGATCGCTTGCGGGAAGTGCTGAAGAAATATAACCGGCTGAGCAAGTAATAATTCACCACAGACACACAGAGGAAGTCCCAAGCATCTTTTGGTTGGTGCTTTTCGGTGTGGGTGCTTCTGCGGTGAGAACAAGCATTACAGTCTTCCGAAAGTGCCGGTTTCGCGCCGGTACTCACAGGCTTCGATTCCGAAGCGCTTCAGCATCGACTGCAGCGTGGTGCGCTTCAGTCCGAGGCGGCTGGCGGCGCCATCGCTTCCAGCCAGGACGCCACCGGTTTCGCGCAAGACGCGGATGATGTGTTCCCGTTCCATTTCCGTGAGATTGTCTTCTGCAAGTTCCTGCGGGAAATGTAATTCGGCCGGCGGAGGGGCGAGGATGTTGTCCTTGGTTAAGATGACCATGCGTTCGATCATGTTCTCCAGTTCGCGTATGTTTCCGGGCCAGTTCCAACGCTCGAGAACGCACATGGTCTCATGGGGAACGACGCTGATGGCCTTTCCCATGCGCTGGGCATGTTTTTGCACGAAATAGTGGACGAGCATCGGGATGTCTTCGCGGCGGTCGCGCAGCGGAGGCAACTCAATGGGAAAAACATTCAGGCGGTAAAAGAGGTCTTCGCGGAATTTCTTGTCGGCGATGTCGTGCGGCAGATCGCGGTTAGTGGCGGCGATGATGCGGACGTCGACGCGCAGGGTGTGCACTCCGCCGAGGCGTTCGAACTCGTGGTCTTGCAGCACGCGCAGGAGCTTGGGCTGCAATTCCAGCGGCAATTCGCCAATTTCATCGAGGAAGAGCGTGCCCTTGTCGGCCAACTCGATGCGGCCGACTTTCTGGCTTACCGCGCTGGTGAAGGCGCCTTTCTCGTGGCCAAACAACTCGCTCTCGAGCAAGCCGGAGGGAACGGCAGCGCAGTTGAGCTTCACAAAGGTCTTATCGTGACGCGAACTCAACTCGTGAACCGAACGCGCGACCAGTTCTTTTCCCGTTCCAGTCTCACCGAGGAGTAACACGGTGGAATCGGTTGCGGCCACAACGCGCGCCTTCCTGAGGGCTTCGCGCAAAACCGGGCTCTGTCCAATAATTGCCTTGAAACCCAACTCGGTCTGAATTTCGGTTTCCAGGTAGGATTTTTCCTGCACCAGTTTGTCTTTGGCTTCTTGCAGGCTGTCCGCCATCTCGCGAAGGCGCGCGATATCGACGGCGGCGCCCCGGATTCCGATGATCTTATCGTCCGTGGCTTCGTCGAATACGGGCTCGAGGCTCAAGTCCAAGGCATGTTTTTTGCCCTTGAGCTCAATCGTCACCTCTTCGCGCGATGGTACGCCGGTACTCAGCACCATCCGTTTGAGTGCAATCAACCGCTCCGCTTTCTGTACCCCCATCAGCTCTTCGTCGGTCTTACCAATGATCTCCTCCGATCTTAGTAAAGACGGGTTGTAGATCCAGGTATAGCGCAGGTCCTGATCCTGGCTGAATACCGTGATAGGGGAGTCTTTCAGTGCCAGACGGAAGCGCTCTTCATTGCGACGCATGGCTTCTTCGGCGTGTTTGCGCTCGCTGATGTCGCGCAGAATTCCCTGAAGCCGACCATCCGGGAGCTGCTTGCCGCAGACTTCGCCCGGGAAAGTGGACCCGTCTTTTCGGCGAAATATCCATTCGCTGAGCACGGTGGCGCTTCCGGCAAAGCGTGCGACCTCCGGGGCGATCCGACCAACCTCTTCCGCCGCAACGATGTCTGCAATGGTGAGACGCAGAACTTCGTCACGCGAATATCCCAGCATTTCAGCGCCGGCACTGTTCACGTCGAGATAGCGGCCCTGAGAATCCGCGAGAAAGATTCCATCCGAGGCCTGCTCCACTAAGATCCGGAAGTGAGCTTCGCGGTCGCGCAGGGCCTGCTCAGCCTCGCGCTGAGCTTCTTCCGCCAGCTTACGCCGGCTTATGTCGAGGGCTGTAGCCTGGATTAGCAACGAGCCGCCGTTGGCGCCGTCGAGAAGCACGGTGTTGAATAACACCCAAACCGGCATGCCGTCCTTCTTCCGAAACCGGATCTCACGACTGGAGACGGCGCCCACCTCTTTCATCTCAGCCAGCAGCGCTTGCTGTTCGGGCAGATCGAAATAGATCTCGGTCATCAGGCGGCCGCGAACCTCCTGTGCGGAGCCATAACCGAGGATATGCGCTTGGGCATCGTTACATTCCAGAACTTCCCCATCCAGGGTGAAAATCAAAACTCCAGCGACATTTTTTTCGAACAGCAGCCGATAGCGCCGTTCTGAGTTGCGGAGTGCCTCTTCTGCGTGTTTTTTCTCTGTGACGTCTTGCAAGATGCAAGCTACCCGGTCGATGCCATGTTGCCCTGCCATGGGGAAATAACTGATGAGAAGGTCTCGCTCGCCACGGGTTGGATAGGGATAGCGCAGTGAATATTGCACAACCTTGCCGCGAAAGGCCTCATCCAGCCTTTCTTTGATGGATGCCTCGAAGATTTCGGGATCGAGGACTTCGAAGGTGTGTCGCCCGATGACATCCTGCTTCGCCATGCCGCGATAGCTCAGGAAGGCGCGGTTGGCAATAAGGTACCGGTAATCGCGATCGATGACCACAATCATTTCGTCCAAGCCTTCGACGACCCTTTCGAATTCGCGAAGCCTGGCGTCATGCTTGCGGTACAGAGTGGCGAGGAAACTCAGAGCGGTTCCGAATAGAGCGAAAATGAGGAACCCAGCGAGCTGATGAAAAGTCCCTCTGCCAAGCATGCTCAGTGAGTCCCGAAAGAGAAACATTACCGATGCCAGCGAAAGAATTGTGGTCGCCATGCCGGGCCAGAAGCCGGCCAGCACGGCGACTGCAAAGATCGCCGGGAAAAACGATAGGAACGGCGGGAATTGTCCAAAAGCTCGCACGAGGGCATAACAGGCTAATGTCGCGATGACTGTGGCGAGGACGGCAAACGTGTACCGTCGCTGCCAAGTTGCCAGCCAGTTTGCGGAGTTTGCAATAGCGCCCATTCGATCGGCAAAACTCATCGCCAACCTCACATCTCTGGGATTTTATGGATCTCGCTGCGCGCAACTTCGCCTTGGAATGGCCTTGACGAAGGGCAACAGCTGCGGCAACATCTCCTTCCGCAAAGGAGAGCCCCGCCTTACCGGCTCGCAGCTTCCGGAGAGCGTACGAGCTAAACTGCGATGATTGCTTGGAATGCAATTTGGGGTCTGTGATCCGAATCACATTCGGGGACGAATTTCCCGAAATGAAACCGGCGAATCAGCTGCCCGATTCGCCGGTTTTTATTGTGGACGGAGTTAGCGCTGGGCGGTGCTGACTAGATCGTTCTTCAAAACGCTGACCTCGACCCGCGCGCTGGTGGCGTGCCTGGCTGCCGTACCATCGCCCTCGGGAGCCGCATTGCCCATGCTCTGGACAAAGATGCGATACACCGGGATGTTATGGGTGAGCACTAAATAGCGGGCCACCGACTCTGCCATCTTCTGCGAAGCGGCAATGCCAGCCTGCCCTTGTCCGGGAGAGAAGCCGCGTACTTCAATGATGTAACTGCGCTGATTGTTCAGAGGCACGGCCATCTGGTCGAGAGCATCCTTGGCAGTCTTGCTCAATTCGGTCTGGCCCGGACGAAAACGGATCTCGGTCTGGGCGCTGCCTTTGTACTGATCAAGACCGTTTACCATCTGCTCGGCTGACGCGACTCGCGTGGAAGCGTCATGGGCCGCGGTCTGAGCGGTTTGCGCCTTGGTGGAAGCGTCCGTTGCGTGCTGATCAGCCAGACTTTCCTTTTCCGATGCCAGCTGAAGACCTTTCTGTGAGCGCGAGTCCACGTCCTTGATCATGGTTGCCTGTTCCGAGGTCAGCTGATCCAATTCGTTGAGGCGATCGCGAATAGGCTGGGTGTGGCGGCGCACGTAGGCTTTGTTGGCAAATGGGTGGGCAAGGAGATTTGCCAGGTTGGGATCATCTCCATCCCAAAAATCGGTCGGCTTCTGATCCGTCAACGGCGGCAGGTTGGTCTGGGCGGCAGGAGCGGCTTGATCGGCACCCGTATTGCTCTGTTGCGCGGCGACCGGAAGCGCCAGCGCAGCCAACAACAACAAGAAAAGTGACAGGTTCTTCATACTCGGTATTCCCCTGAGTGGCGCAACCACTCCACTCTTGCCCGACGGGCAATTCTTAGACGCATAAATTCTGCATCGGCGGGCTGAAATCCGCAAGGGTTAAGGCTTCTGGCGGCTTCTTTTTCTTGGGCAGACAGGCGTGACCGCCATCACTGCCTTTTAGGCCAGAAACGGTTAATGTGCCATCCTAAGTATCCCAGGGGGCGAACATGAAAATCCAGCCGCCTGCGCTCGATAGGATCGAGGACTTTCTGGCGCAGAAACGAATCGCCATGATCGGCGCGTCACGCGATCCCAAGTCCTTCAGTATCATACTATTCAAGGAGTTCCGCCGAAGGGGCTACGAGGTCGTCCCGGTTAACCCGAAAACTCCCAATGTGCTGGGAACGCCTTGCTACGCCAGTGTGCAAGACATTCAACCGCCGGTCCAGGGCGCTCTCTTGATGACTTCCAAGCAGATTGCCGAATCCGTGGTGGAGCAGTGTGCAAAGGCTGGCATACCCCGCATCTGGATTTATGGGGCCGGTGGCAAAAGCAACGTAAGCCAGAAAGCTCTGGATCTTTGCCGGAAACGCGGGATTTCCGTCATCGCCGGCCAGTGTCCCTTCATGTTCCTGCCCGGATGTGGCGGCGTGCATCGCTTTCATGGATTCGTGCGCAAAATCACTGGGCGCTACCCGCGCCGGACCGCGGCCTGAGGCTGTTGATTAGATCTCGGTAACCGCTTCGTTCGCAGCTCAGCATGGCCGAAACTACATATCCCTGCGGCCTTCCATGGCCTTGAGCATGGTGATTTCGTCGGTGTATTCGATATCACTGCCCACCGGGATGCCCATGGCGATGCGGGTAACTTTCACCCCTGCGCGCTTTAACTGCTGAGAAAGATAGACCGCGGTGGCTTCGCCTTCGACGGTGGGATTGGTGGCGAGGATGACTTCGTCGACATTGCCGGCGTCTACCCGCGAAATCAGATTTCCGATGCGAAGCTGCTCGGGTCCGATGCCATGCAGCGGCGAGATGGCGCCGTGCAGGACGTGGAAGACACCGTTGAAGTGCTTGGTCTTTTCAATGGCGGCAATGTTGGTGGGCTCTTCGACGACGCAGACCAGGCGCTGGTTGCGGGTGGGACTGGCGCAGTAGAGGCAAGGGTCGACGTCGGTGATGTTGTTGCAGATTGAGCAGAGACGAAGATTCGCCTTCACGTCGCGGACGGCGGCGGCGAGAGCTTCGGCATCTTCGTCGCTCGACCGTAAGATGTGGAAGGCGAGGCGCTGGGCGCTCTTGGCGCCGACCCCAGGGAGTTTTTTCAACTCATCGATGAGGCGCGACATGGGTTCGGCAAACTTGGACATGGGGATTGAGTAATTGGAAATTGGGTAATTGGGTAATTGATAATTGAGTAATTGAAAAACCAACTGAGAGCATTGTAACCGCTGACGGCTAGACTGCTTCAAATTACACAATTACCAAATTACACAATCACCCAATTTCTCAATCTCCGTCGGGGAGCGTGTATTCGAAATCGTAGGAGTGCTTGCCTCCGGCGGCGATGATGATGGTCATTTTTCCGGAGATGCCCTCGAGTTGGCCTGTGCCGGAATCGGGGACAACCGTGATCGTGAGTTGAGGCGCGTTGTTGGTCATGGTTCCGGCGTGCTGCAGGACGAAGGTGCCGGAGCGGCCTTTGAGAGTACCAGAGACTTTCTCAATCGCGACGTATGCGCCGGATCCTTTGATCTCGGTGCTGGCCGTGAGCATCTGGCCTTTGCCGGTGCCCTCGAGGTCGCCATGATATTGCTTGTCAAGGATCATGCGGGCGAGCAGCGGGTCGTCGGACTTGTCGTCCTGGGGGGTGACTTTAACGTCAAAGGGTCCGGCGGCGTGGTGGGTCACAAGGGCCTCTTTCGAGCGGGATGTTTGTGCGGTGGCGAGCCCAGCAGCGACGACGCAACAACCGAAAAGCTTGAACCACAGAGGACACGAAGGAACACGAAGGCAAAAAGACCTTGTTCTTGGCTCGCGCACCGCGGAACGTGAGACACTTCGTTTAGAGTTCCGCATCATCATCTCTGCTAATAGCTGGCAGCTACAACCCGGGGATGCCCATGCCGCCCAGCATCCCTCCGACGGTGGATTGCATTTGGGCATCGATTTTGCGAGCAGCTTCGTTGACGGCGGCGAGGATCAGGTCTTGCAGCATTTCGACGTCGCCCGACTTCACGGCTTCGGGATCAATGCGCAGGCTGAGCAGTTGCTTGCGGCCATCCATTTTGGCGGTGATGGCGCCACCGCCGGAGGTGGCCTCGACGACGGTCTCCTGCATTTTCTTCTGCAGGGCCTCGTACTGCGATTTGGCCTTTGACATCAGTTCCTGGAGATTGAATCCGCCCATAAAGCCCCTGAGTACAGGTTTCCAAGCTTCAAGGTTTCAAAGACTCTGAATTGCAGCATTCAAAACGAACTCCGAGATCGCGCAACCTTGAAACTTTGAAACCTCGTATCTACCTTTTCTCCCGGTAATCGATCACGGTTCTGATTTCGGCGCCGAACTTTTCCTGCATGCGGCGCACAATCGGGTCTTGCTCGGCACGGCCGCGGCCGCCAGGTCCGGGAGCGAGTCGCTGCGAGCCGTTCTTTTTTTCCTGCGGACCCACTGTGGCTCCGGGAATGACTTTCAGTCTTACCGCGCGGCCCAGGACTCCGCTGGCCGCGGCAATGGCGATGCGCTTGCCTTCCGGGCCGAGCGACATGTCCACGACGATCTGCGATTCGGCGACCTTGATAATCACTTCATTGCCCTGAACGCTCCATTCGCCGGAAGAGAGCATGGAGACGAGGATGCGTTGATTGGCATCGGTGAGGGCCTGGAGGACTGCTTCTTGCAGTCTTGCCATGTCATCCGAGGAGGACGTTGCAGTTGCGAGGGGCAGCGATGGTGTTTCGGTCTCGGGCTGCGACGCTGCATCGGGAGCAACGTCTCTGCGATCGGGAACGGCGGAGCCAAGGATTACCGGCTCGGTCTGGCTGGCTGCGGCCACGATCCGCGGTCCCGACGCTGGAACCGAGGCAGAAGAAGAATCTTCCTGGCGAGGTCCGCCTTTGCGGGCAGAGTCGGCGGCGAAGGGGCTGACGTAATTGGAACGTGCGGCGGGCGGCTCGGGACGACGTGATTCGGTGCTGGAACTGGCTACGATCGAAGGCCGCGCCTGCGGCTTTTGCGCGCTTGTGGACGGAGTTCCGGCTGCCTCACTCAGCAACTGCTCGAGCGGAATCAGCTTTTGCGCGTGCGCCATCTTGAGCAGGCCTAGTTCGAGATGAAAGCGCTGCTCCTGCTTGTATTCGAGTTCGCTATGGGTGCGGAGCATGATCTGCAAGTGGCGCGTCAGATCCTCTTCGCCGAATCGTTCCGCGACGCGGGTCACACGTTCCCGCTCCTCGCTGGAAATCTGCAGCAAGGCCGAATCTTTGCCGGCGATTTTCGCGACCGTGGCATTGCGCAGGAAGCGAACCATCTGGCGGGCGAAGTGGGTGGGACTGTGTCCTTCGCTGATGAGGTGGTCGACTTGGCGGAGAATTTCTTCGCTCTTCGACTCGGAGACGGCCTGCATCACTTGTTCGAGGATGTGAGCAGGCGCGGCACCGACCAGGTTGCGAACGGAATCCGCCGTGAGCTTGCCCGTCGAGGAGGCGATGGCCTGGTCGAGAATGGAGAGGGCATCGCGCATGGACCCATCGCCGGCTTCGGCCAGCAAGGCGAGGGCATCGTCATCGGCTTCGATTTTTTCGCGGCCAAGAAGCTCGCGAAGCTGGCCCACAATGTCATCGAACTTAACGGCGCGAAAACTGAAGTGCTGGCAGCGGGAACGGATGGTCTGCGGAATGTCTTCAGGCTGGGTGGTGGCGAGCATGAAGACGATGTGGTCGGGCGGCTCTTCCAGCGTTTTCAGGAGCGCGTTGAAGGCGGCATCGGTGATCTGGTGGGCTTCGTCGAGGATGTAAATTTTGAAGCGGTCGCGGGCGGGGCGGTAGCGGGCAGCCTCGCGGAGCTCGCGGATTTCGTCGATGCCACGATTGGTGGCGGCGTCGATCTCGATGACGTCAACCGAATTTCCAGCGCGAATTTCGCTGCAGGATTCGCAGACTCCGCAGGGCTCGGGGACGGGATGATCCTTGGAGCGGCAGTTCAGGGCGGCGGCAAGGATGCGGGCGACGGTGGTTTTGCCGATGCCACGATGGCCGCTGAAAATGTAGCCATGGGCCGTGCGTCCCTGCTCGATGGCGTTCTGCAGGGTGCGGGTGACGTGCTCTTGTCCGATGACCTCAGAGAATTTCTGCGGACGATATTTGCGGGCCAGGACGGTGTAACTCATGAGGGCGAAGTATCGATTATACGGGACGGAGCCGTGGCCGGGCGACTCGTAAGAGCTTTCACCGCCGAGGACGGAGAAGAAGCCGAGAGCCGAGGGCGGGCTTGCTAACTCGCAAGTCAAGCGATAGGCTGGAGCGCAAGGACTTGTGCGGATTCGGCTGGGGAATGGCTCTTGGGCAGCCGCGAAGGAGAGATTTCTATGCAATTGAAACTTACGAAACGAACGGTGGACGGGATTCTGGTGATTGGATGCAGCGGCAGAATCGTGTTTGGCGAGGAATCGTCGCTGCTGCGGGAAGAAGTGAAGAAGGCAATCGCAGACGGCAACAAGCGAATTGTGCTCAATCTGGGCGGAGTAAACTACATCGATTCAGGCGGGCTGGGAACGCTGGTGGCGCTGCATACGACGGCGCACAATGCGGGAGCGACGATCAAGCTGGCGAATCTGACTCAGCGGGTGGGAGATCTGCTGCAGGTCACGAAGCTGGCGACGGTGTTTGAGGTGCACAACTCCGAGTATGACGCGCTGGAGGCGTTCCGAACGGCGGCGTAGAGACTGCCGCATTCCGCACTCAACAGCGGTGATTCCGGGTAGGGGTCCTTCGACTGCGCAGGCCGGCTCGCTTTTGCGGACCGGCCTGCTGCGCTCAGGATGACATATTGTATTCAGACTGATATTGAATGGCAAAACCCAAGAAAGCCGCCCCTCATTCGGGCACCGTGCGCTTGCAGATCGAGCGCGCCATTCGGGCAATTCCACGAGGAAAGGTTTCAACCTACGGCGGGGTGGCGCGGGCGGCTGGCTTGCCAGGAGCAGCGCGGTTGGTGGCGCGAATCCTGCGGCGCAGCTTTGGATTGCCGTGGCAGCGCGTCCTGGGAGCAGGAGGACAGATCAAGCTGACTGGCGATTCCGCTATCGAACAGCGTTTACGGTTAGAAACGGAAGGTGTGCGCTTTCGCGGGCGGAAAGTCGATATGAAGGCGCACGAATTCAGGCCGTCGAGCAGGAAGAAATCCGGTCGGGCGCGGAGTCGCTCGAAATCCTGAACGAAGTTCGAGAATCAGTCCGCAGAAGCTGTTCCCACAGTCTTCTTCCACCCGTCTTCACTTCTTAAATTGCGGATCGATCTCGACCTGATATCCCGTGACCATTTTGTTGGTCTCGTTTGCCATCCCGACCACGGCCATCAACTCTTTGAACATGGCGTCGGTCATTCCCTTCTTTTGCGCCGAGACCGTGTGTGAAGCGATGCAGTAGTGGCACTGGTTGGTGACGCTGACCGCGACGTAGATCATCTCTTTGGTCAGCGGGTCGAGCGCTCCTGGGGCCATGATCTGCTTGATGTCCTCCCAAGTGCGTTTCAAGGTGGCGGGATCGTGGGCGATGGCCTTCCAGAAATTGTTGATCCAGTCGGTCTTGCGGGTGGCCATGATGTCGTCGTAGACGGCGCGGACTTCGGGGCTGGCGTCTTTGTATTCGATTAGGCCGAGAGTGGACATGAGAACTGCCTCCTTTGGTTGAACGATGAAAACCTTTAACCGCTGAGGACGCGGAGAAATGCCGCGAAGATCGCGAAGCCTTTACTTTGGGAGTTCGCCGCTTAGTAGCTTTTCGAGAGATGCTGCTGGCACTCGCACTCCCACATAAAACTGGCCAAATAGCGCGTAAACAGCGCTGACTTCGTCGAAGCGCATTTCGTAGATCAGCTTCTTGAAGACGAGTGGATTGTCGGCGAAAAGATCGACTCCCCACTCCCAGTCGTCGAAGCCGATGGAGCCGGTAATGATTTGCCTCACTTCCCCGGCGTAGCGGCGGCCAACCAGGCCGTGATCGTTCATCTGGCGGGCGCGCTCTTCGATGGGAAGCTTGTACCAGTTCTTGTCTTCGCCACGACGGCGATCCATGGGATAAAAGCAGGCGTAGCGGTTCGGCGGAATGTCCGGGTAAAGGCGAGGGCGCATCGCTTCCCGGTGGCGATTCAGCTTGCATTCGATCTCAGCTTTCCACTGGTCGGAGTGCGGCTCGATGCCCTGATCGGTGAGTTCCTTGTAAATTTTCAGGGTGGAATCGTAGAGGCCGAGTTCGATGATCGAGAGATAAGAGGTGGCCGGCTCGAGATAATCGCTTAGACGCAGATTGGCGATCTCCAGCTCGGCCTGGTTGAGGTCAGAAAACGATTCGCGGAAATGGATCAACATGAGGTCGCCCTTGTGTCCGATGAGCGAGTAGAGCGCCGACTGGCCCGGGGAATGCTTCTCTATGGCGGAAAGAGCGGCGGAAGCTTCCTGGGCGATGGCAGATTTTTCTGCAGGCGGAAGTGCGCGCCAGGCGGGGCGACGGAAACGCATCATCTGGTGCAGCACGCTGTAGCCCTCGGTTGTGAGCGGGACGGCGGGGATGTCGGTGGTCACCTGCGGGCGCGGGTGGTGGGTCGTGGTCATGTCCTCTCCTGATAAAGAAGTATTGTATCCGCTGCGGCTCGGGCGGAAAACCAAGCATCAGCACAGGGGCTTAGACGCGCTGCGTCCCTAAACTATGTTCTATCCTTTTATCGTCCTCGATCATCATTGACTCTATGCGCCAACCATCTGGAATTACTCGGCGGGAAGTATTGCGGGGGTTGGGCATGGGAGCGGCGGCGCTTCCCTTTGCGCCGCTGGTTGCGGCGGCGGAGCAGAAGAGATTTGTCGAGCCTCCACGCGTGCCCTACAAGGGTTCAGACGACGATTTGCTCGACGACATAGAACGGGCAGCATTTGATTTCTTCTGGACTGAGGTGGGCACGACCGGGCAGGTGAAGGACCGGGCTCTGCTGAACGGCCATGACAATCACACGGTGGCCAGTATTGCAGCGACAGGATTTGGGCTGAGCGGGCTCTGCATCGGTGATTCCCGCGGATTTGGGAAGAAAAGCGACATCGTCGAACGGGTGCGCCAGACTTTGCGTTTTACCTGGCAAAAACTGCCGCACGAGCACGGCTTTTACTATCACTTTGTTGACGCCAATAGCGGCAAGCGACAGTGGAAGTGCGAGATTTCGTCGATCGACACTTCCCTGCTGCTGTGCGGGGTGCTGACCGCGCGCGAACATTTTGCCGATCCTGAAATTCAGGATCTGGCGACCAGAATTTACGAGCGCGTCGATTGGCCGTGGATGCTGAATGGCGGGCAGACGTTTTCCATGGGCTGGCACCCGGAGTCGGGATTTCTGGAGGCGCGCTGGTCGCATTACTGCGAACTGATGATGATTTACTTGCTGGCGTTGGGATCGCCGACGCATCCGGTGCCGGCGGATACGTGGAAGGCATGGGACCGAACGACCGTGACGTTTGACGGCATCACCTACATTTCGGGGCACGATCCGCTGTTTACCCATCAGTATTCGCAGGCCTGGTTTGATTTTCGCGGCAAGCGGGACGACTACGCGGATTATTTTGAGAACTCGGTGAAGGCCACGAAGGCGCATAAGGCGTTTTGCCTGTCGCTGCGCGGGGAGTTTCCCGATTACAGCGATTCGTTGTGGGGGATCTCGGCGTCGGATTCGGCGGCGGGATATCAGGCGTGGGGTGGCCCGCCGCGCTTGGGCAAGCTGGATGGAAGCGTGGTGCCCTGCGCCACGGGCGGGTCTCTGCCTTTTCTTTTTTCCGACTGCCTGCTGGTGCAGCGGAACATGCGCGAACGCTACGGCAAGGGCTGGGGGCGATACGGATTTGTCGACGCCTTCAATCCGCTGACCAGCTGGTACAACCCGGATGTGCTGGGGATCGATCTCGGGATCACGATGTTGATGGCAGAAAATCAACGCACCGGCTTCGTATGGAAAACCTTCATGCAGAATAAAGCCGCGCAGAGAGGCATGGAGCGGGCAGGATTCCGTAGCGAAGCGAGCAAGGGATAAAAGCAGGGGGCACTCGGAGTTGCGAGTGCCCCTTGGGAGTTAGAAGCTGAAGCGAGCGCCCAGGGTGGCAGTGCGTGCCGCCAGAGCGCCGGTAATTACGCCAAAGTTCGCGTTGGCAATGTTGTTCGAGATTTGAGTTGGGTCAAGATTCAGGTTGTTGAAGACGTTGTAGACATCGAACCGGATTTCGAGTTGTGCGCGTTCGCCCAGCACCCGCATGTTCGGCAATCCAAACGCTTTGATGAGAGTCAAATCCAAGTCCCTGTAGCCCGGGAGGTTAAGCGAGTTGCGGTGGACACCGGGAACCTGGGGAAGGGCGGTTCCGGAAGCCGTTCCGCTGAATGGGGTGTAGGCTGGCGTCGAGAAATAGGCGGCGCCGCCGTTGGGATAGTTCGAGTTGGCAACAGACTTAAATGCATCGTTGCTGGTGCTGCTGCCCGCGCCACCCAAGTAGGCTGCCGGGTAAAGGTCTCCATAGCCGCACTCTCCGCAATACAGGCTTCCGCCGGTGACAGGGACAATCGGACTCCACGGGAAGCCGGAGTGAAGATTGAAGATGCCGCTGAGCGACCAGCCGCCGGCGATCTTCTCCATCCACGCGTTGTTTCCGTGGAACAGGACCGGCTGCCACGTGCCGAACAGCTTGAACCCTTTGGCGACGTTGTAGTCGGAACGCCCATAATTCAGACTGGGGTCATAAGGGTAGTACGGTTCGGTGTAGGGGCGGGAGGTATTGTCCAGGCTTTTGCCCCAGGTAAACTGAGCGTCAGCCAGGAACTGGCGCGAAAAATTGTGCTTCAATTCGGCCAGGAGAGCGTTGTAGTTACCGCTGCCAATCGAACTCCAGTAATCTCCGCCATTGATTTGGGGATTCAGCGCATAGCCCAGGACGGAAGAAACCGCCAAGACATTCTGATGGAACAGGAGATCGCGCGATAGGCTTCCCTGGTACCCCAACGACGCGACCACGTTATGTCCCAGATCGTATTCCGTATCGAGCGAATAATGATGAACGCGCGCGGTGGGCATGGTGCCGGGCCACACAGCAACTCCCACGGAACCCGTGGTCGGCAGGCCGTTAGGACCAAAGCTTAGGGTGAAGGCCGGGTTCGGCGCGTACCCGAAGGCATTGTGCGGGTCTGATGAAACGCCATACAGGATACCGGGATTGGGAGAACTCGGCGTGGCCATGGTTATGTCCTCGCCGATCGACAAGCCCGGATTCGCTTGAATGTTAGCGGAAATCGCGATCTCCTCCTGGTTGTAGTTAAGGCCGTAACCACCGCGAACCACGAGCTTGTCATGGAACTGAGCGGGACTCCAGGCAAACCCGATCTCCGGCGAGAAATTGTCTTTCTGCGCACTCCAGGAATTTCCCGGTTTGACTACCAGGCCGGTCAGGTAACTCGTTCCCGCGCCTGGCACGGCTACATACATATTGTTTTCTTTGGACGAAAGCGGGCCAAAATACGACCAGCGTAGACCTAGGTTAACCGTCAGGTTCTTGCGCAGCTTATAGTCGTCCTGAGCGAAGAAGCCCCAGATGTTTTCCCGGTCGTCCTGGCGTTCCGCTGTCGGCGCTCCGGTCTTTGGATCGGCCAGGATAAAGCCTTCGCGACGTGGTGCATCGTTGAGAAAATCCCACAGGTTGAAGAAGCCATAGCTGGGCACGGCGCAACCGAAGCATGCGTTGAGATAGAACAGCCGCGTCAGTTCGCCGCCAAACTTAATGGTGTGTGGCCCTATGATCTTGGTGGCCACATCCCGGAAGCTGTAGGTCCACTGATCCAGATGGCTGCCGACGTTGGGGCCAAAATTATTGATAGAAGCGCTGCCGATCGAATAATCGAGCGAGGCGTTGGGGAGTCCCACCGGCGCTTGCGGATTCGAGGTGAGCTCATTCCAGCGCCATCCCGCGGCGTTGGCTCGAAGTTCGTTGAGAAAAGTCGGAGAGAAGGTATGGTTCCAGATCGGGGCGAACGCATCGTTGATCTGGTTATGGTGGAAGACATCCAGGGCGCGATCGCCATTGTTAAAGTCGTTTGACGATGGCACCCAATAAATAGCGAAGCCGATCCGGTCTTTTTGAGTGACATCGTAATCCAGGCGACCGTAGTACTGCACGTCAGTCTTGGTCGTGGGATTAGTGGTTATGTAATTGGCGATATCGGCTACGGTGCCCAGGTTTTCAGGGCCACCGCTGCCATCGCCACCCGTGCCCGGCGACGAAGAGCTAACCCAACCGGGATCCTGTCCCGTCACGACTTGGCCGAGCGGGAACAAGGCAGGGTTTAAGGGCGTGCCGATGTTCAGACCCCCGGTAACTGCATGGCAGTTTGTGCCCTCTACAAGGCCCGCATCCTGGCAGGTAACCGCGTTGACGCCTTGGTTGACGATGCCATTTCCAGGGTAGTTCACTAGTGTCGAGGCGATGCTTCCGGAGGGCGCCAGCGCATCGAAGGCTGGGGTATCAGCCCATTGGTTGCCAATCACGCTGGTGTGTTCGCGAATCGTTTCGTAACTGAAAAAAGCGAAAACCTTGTTCTTTATGATCGGACCGCCAACGCTCCCGCCAATTTGATTGAAACGACTGGGATCACGCAAATCCGTATTGCCTTCGCCATTGAAGGGCTGATAGGCGTTGAGGCCGGGACGGTGAGCGGTAAAGAAGGCGCTCCCATGATATGAATTGGTGCCGCTCTTGGAAGTGATCTGAATTTCTGCGCCGCTAAACCGGCCATTTTCAGCATCATAGTCGTTGGATACAACCTTGACGCTATCCACGGATTCTTCCGACGGAGTAATCACTGTCGTGCCGCCCCAGACTGCGCTAGTGGTACTGATGCCGTCGAGGGTAACGCCGTTCATGGGCGTCTGCTGACCGTTGGCGCTGATGGGCGCGCCATTTTCGGTCTGGAAGATGCCCTGGTCGGTGCCAGAAGCGCCACCGCCGGTTTCAGTACCGGGAAGGTTGAAGCCCCCACCGCCGCCGCCCTGAGATCCATCGCCGAACACGCCCGGAGCTAACTGTGCGAGTTTGAGTACATCCCTTCCATACGACGGCATGTGCTGCACTTCGTTGGCGGAGACAACGCCGTTGAGCGTAGCGGTCTCGGTGTCCAGTAAGGGCGCGTTTTCAGCATTCACGGTGACGGTCTGCACGGTAGCGCCGACAGCGAGGGTCACGTTGATGGCGTTCGGCTGATCCGGAACCAGTTGAATATTGTCGATCTCTTTTTTCTGAAAATCGGGCTTCTCAACTATCAGGTTGAAGCCTGCGCCTGCGGGCAACGCGTTGAAGTTATAGACGCCGTCAGGGCCGCTGGTACGGACCTGGGTTTCACCGGTAGCGGGATTGGTCAGGGTAAGGGTGGCGCCGGGGACCACCGCGCCGGTGCTGTCGGTGACCACGCCTTGAATGGAAGTTCGATACTGCGCATGAGCCATCACGGTGGAGAAGACGATGCAGGCAAGCAGCGACAGGATGCGCCGCGCGGAAAGGGTGGAGCGACTCATGGAAGGCCTCCTTACGGCTTCTTTGCACCTAAAAGCAAATCCATTACTAAAACTCTACAAAAGCGTTTTAGTAGAAATCCGACCAAGCTATAGCACAGGCAAATTTCGACAGTCAAGCGCATTCGCGGGGCGAGACGAAACGGCGCGAGAATGTCTGACCGGGTCAGTCCGCGCTTATGAATTTGCGTGAACGATATTGTTGCGGGTTTTTGGCTTTTGGTTGGCTGCGAACGCACGGGGTTAGAAAGGGGCGACCGGGGCTTAACTTTTTTTGTGGTGGGGGGGCGCCGAACACTGGCAGGTGGTCTCGCGAACGATGAGCTTGGGTTCGACCATGGTCTCGCCGGCAGGGGAATCCGATGCCGGACGATTGATGCGGCGCAGAAGACTCTCGGCAGCGATGCGTCCCATTTCGCGCAGAGGCTGGCGCACTGTGGTCAGAGCGGGATTCTGGTAGGCGGCGCTCTGGATGTCGTCGAAGCCAACCACAGAAACGTCCTGGGGCACCCGTATCTTGGCTTCGCGCAGGGCGCGGATGGCTCCCATCGCAGAGATATCGTTGAAGGCGAACAGCGCGGTGAAGGGCTTATGCGCGGCAAGGATTTTTCGGGTCGCCTGATAGCCAAGCTCCGGAGACGGAGAATCACCCTCCAACTGAGAGACGAGCGCCGAAACAATAGGAATGCCGAACTGGCGCGCGGCCTTTTCGATGTTGGCCCAGCGGATCTCGGTGTCGGAGCTGAACTCCTGCCCTTTGATGAAGGCGATGTCGCGGTGTCCGAGTTGGGCGAGATGCTTGAGAGCGACTTCGGCGGCGCGCACGTGATCGAGGACGATGTTGGTGACGCCCTTCACGTGATTGTGGCCTGAGACCGTGACTACTGGGACCGAAAGCGCAAGCGTCCACGGAGTATCGACGGCAATGAGGCCATCGACGGAACGCTCGAGAAAGAGCCGGGGATATTCGTCGATCAGGTCGGCGCGGTGGCGATGACTCACCACAAAATAAAAATATCCTTCTTGCAGGAGATGGTCTTCGACGCCGCTCATGACCGAGGCGGAATAGCCGTCGCTCACCTCGGGTACGATGACGCCGATAGTGAAGCTGCGTTGGGCCCGCAAGGACCGGGCAAAAAAGTTGGGGCGGTATTTGTATTTGCGGACGGCGGCGAAAATTCTGTCTTTGGTTTCCTGGGGGATGGAGTCGGCGACGTGGGACCCGTTGATGACCAGCGAAACGGTGGCGGGAGACAGACCAAGCTTTTCCGCCAGCTGTTTCAGGCTGACGGGTTTGGAGCCCATGCGCACGCTGCGCCCGCCCGTCCGTCCCGTTTTCTTCCCGGTCACGTTGCGCAGTCTCGCACAAATCGAATCGCACTCGCAAGCGAATGTTGCACAGAAAAACGCGGATAAAGGTTGACATCGCGCGCAAAACAGGTTTTTATACACAACGATGATCATTTACTAATCCGATTTAGTAGAAGACCGGAATCAGGCCTCCGGAGGTTCGACCTCATGCCTTTCTCATTCGTCTGTTTGCCTGCTGGTTTCCACGGTTCCCCATTGCGGAAACGAAATGCTGTGAAGGTGATTCCTGCGACGGCGTTTCTATGGCTCGTAGGCGGAGTCTGCCTGCTTCTGAATGCGGCAGGAATGGCGCAGGCACCGCCGGCACAGACCGGCGGCATCAACGATCCGGCGCTGGACAGCCGGGTGGAAGCCATTCTGCGGCGCATGACGCAGGAAGAAAAAGTAGGACAACTGGTGCAGTATTCGGCCGGGCAACCGACGGGACCCGGCACCGGCCGAAGCGACTACGAGGACATGATCGCGCACGGGCAGATCGGCTCGCTGTTCAACGTGGTCGATCCTCATCAGATCAACGCATATCAGCGGATCGCGATGGAAAAATCGCGGTTGCAGATTCCCATTCTGTTTGGGCTCGACGTGATCCACGGATTCAAAACCGAGTTTCCGATTCCGCTGGGGTTGGCGTCGACGTGGGATCCAGAGATCGTCGAGAAGGCCTCGCGGGTGGCGGCGATGGAAGCATCCGCAGACGGAATTCGGTGGACGTTTTCTCCCATGGTCGACATTGCACGGGATGCGCGCTGGGGGCGTATGGCGGAAGGCGCGGGAGAAGATCCGTTCTTAGGATCGGCGATGGCGGCTGCTTATGTTCGTGGTTATCAGGGATTGCGACTCGACGCGCCGGATAGCATGGCAGCCTGCGCCAAGCATTTTGTGGGCTATGGCGCGGCAGAAGGCGGGCGCGACTATAACACCACCGAAATTACCGAGCACACTCTGCGGCAGTATTATCTGCCGCCGTTTCATGCCGCGGTGGAGGCGGGAGTTGCATCGGTGATGAGCGCATTTAACGCGCTGGGGGGAATACCATCATCGGCCAATCCATTCACGTTGAAGCAGGTGCTGCGCAAAGAATGGGGATTCCGCGGATTAGTGGTGAGTGATTGGAATGCGGTAGGAGAGCTGATTCCGCAGGGAGTCGCGATCGATGGTGAAGCTGCGGCCCGCAAGGCGTTTCTCGCCGGCGTCGACATGGATATGGTGAGCAGTTTGTATCACGACAATATGCAGAAACTGGTGAATGCAGGTCAGGTGACTCCGGCCGAGTTGGACGACGCGGTGCGGCATGTGTTGCGCGTCAAATTGGCGCTGGGATTGTTCGATCATCCCTTCGTGGATGAAGCGGCGGCGCCAAAGGCGCTCTATCATCCGGAAAGCCTGGCGCTGGCGCAGACCGCGGCGGAACGCTCATTTGTGCTGCTGAAGAACGCCAACGACACAAATGGACAACCACTGCTGCCGTTGGCCAGTGGAAGGCAGAACATCGCAGTCATTGGTCCACTGGGAGGGGATTCATCGTATCCAAACGGGGCGCCTGCCGACGCCGGACCGCGCACTTCGCTGACGGCGGCGATTGCCCGGCGGGCGCCGCAAGCGCATATATCGCGCTTCCAAGGATGCGGAATTCTCGATGGCACGGATCAAGAACTGGCGGAGGCGGTCGTGGGCGCGCAGAACTCGGACCTGGTGATTTTGGCGCTGGGAGAGAGCCCGGAAATGAGTGGAGAAGCAGCGTCACGCGCGCATTTGGGGCTTCCGGGCAGACAGGAAGAATTGCTGGAAGCGATTGCGCATACTGGCAAGCCGCTGGTGCTGATTTTGTTTAGCGGACGGCCGCTCACTTTGCCTTGGGCTTTTGCGCATGTGCCGGCCGTGATTGCGGCATGGCTCCCGGGAATCGAGGGTGGGCCGGCATTGGCGCGAACCCTGTTTGGAGACGTCAACCCGAGTGGAAAATTGGTGGTCAGTTGGCCGCGTAGCGTGGGGCAGGAACCGCTCTACTACGATCATTTGAATACCGGGCGTCCGGCGGGGGACGCCGATCTTACCAAGCCGCCCACTGACATTGTCAGCCGGTATGTGTCGCGCTACATCGATGAACAGAACACGCCCCAGTTTCCCTTCGGATACGGCGGTTCCTACACGACATTCTCCTACGGAGCGGTCACGATCAGCACGAATCGGCTGAGTGCGGCAGAACTAAATGAGAATGTAAACGCGGAGCATGCGCCCGCGGTCATGACAGCCGAAACCACCGTCACCAACACAGGATCGCGCGCCGCCCATGAAGTGGTTGAGCTGTATATTCGCCTGCAAGGAACGAGCGTCGCTGAACCGGTTCGAGCCCTGGAAGGATTCCAGACAATCGCTATATCTCCCGGCGAAACCAAGCCGGTGAAATTCGAATTGAAACCTGATGCCTTCGCGATCTGGAACAATCGCAATCAATTCGCTGTCGAGCCCGCGAAGCTGAGTGTCTGGATCAGTCCAGATTCCGCGCAGGGTTCTCCCGCCGAGACGGAAATCGTGCCGTAGACCCTCCGGGTTATCCAGGCGCCGGGCAGCAGTTACGCTCCTTGCAGAAATGCCACGGGGAAGTCGCAGAATAAATCCTGAACCTTCATACAGGCATGACCCTCTTTCGATGAGGCGCACAATTCTCCAGGCACGAGAATGTTGCTCCATCGCTGAGGCGTTTCTGGCGGTAGCAGCACGCGCGTGTCGCACCAGTCGAAGGTGAACGACTGCTCGTCGCTCTGGCTGCGAAGGTTTCGAGAGCCATCTGGGAACGGTAATCAGAACCGATGACTCTCCGGATCTGCGCAAGAAAGCAATCACGCAGGTCTCGCAATGAAAACCCTCGCTTTTCGGGATCGCCACTGCCCTGAGTGCCGTCTCAGCGGTCAGAAACAAATCGAAGTCCTTGGTATCGCGATGAATTCCAGTGTGCTCTTGAAGGGCGAAAGCTCCCGCTACGGCAAAAGGGAGATTCTTTTGTTCGAGCAGCGTGAGAATTTCACGGAAAGGAAGCTGCTGTTGTTGAGGGAGCCTGAGAGGTTCCGACGAAGTTTCGGAGATTGAGGTGCGCTGCTGGTCGGCCATAGATTTTTCAGAGGTGCCAATGGTCGTCGAAAGTCCACTCCAGGGGCATGAATACAGGCTTTTTGACCGTAGTCGCGTAGGGGTTGAGCAGTCCATCCGTATTGCCTGTTAAGTTGGTCTAAGGGCGGAAATAGTACGCGATTCCTAGTACGCCCAGAAAGGTCCGGAGCCCACCGGCGTGGTGCGTGACTCGATGGCGGTGTACACATTGCGGCCGAAAAAGAAAGGCAAACCCCAATCGAAGGTCCCGACATTGGGACCGCCCAGCGTACTGAAGACGAAGTCGGCCTGATTGGAAAACAGTGAGTCGGCACTGGACACGGTGAAACTGACGTTCGTTTTTATGGCCGACGAGAAGGTGGTTGCGGAAAAATTGGTGGGTGAGCCGGGACAGTAGAAGCCGGAATCATCGCTGCATACTGTTAGCCCGGCGGTGGCCGCGTCCAGGAAAAAATATGCGTTCGATCCGCTGTCGACAAAGCCGGGATACGTCTGACCGTTAAACGTGGTGGAGAACTCTCCGCTCGAATTCAGAGGAAATACGGTGGCGCTGCCGACCGAGTTGTTGGATTGCGTGCCAATCCCGAAAACGATCGAGCCAGTCAAGCTCGGTTGTGGGCTGGAGACGGCGGGTAATTCGATGATGACGCCATTATTGTCGGAGGCGAACAGCGCAACCGGGTTCTGCACCTGTTGGGTGAGCGCTTCGGCAATGACTTGGCAGCTACTGCCATTGCATCCGTAATACAGGGAAGGATTGGCAGCGCCCGTTTGGGTGCAGGCCGTTCCGCAATCTTGTGCGTACGGGCCGACTCCTAAAATTCCATTTGCACCCAGCATCTGCAGACTATCGTCTGCGGGAACGCCCCCGTTTTTGCAATCAGGAGGCACGGCGGCAAAAGTTGGATCGATCACTTGCACGGGAACGTTGCTGGCTTGTTCACCGGAAACCTTGATGTCCGCGAAATTGACCGAACCCCAGGTGTATCCGGTCACGAATGCGGCGCATTCGCCTACCTGATTGCTGCCGGAAGTTTGCGCGGGAAGCGAGAGCGTCAATGCACCCCCGCCGGCTGAAGTCAACAGCCGCAATCCGTAGGAACCCGTGTCGACCAGGACTCCGCTGATGTCCTGACAGGTCGAGGTCGAAGGGACACAAACGGTCACCGTCGTAAAGAGACCATTCGCATAATTGTTCGCGGGCCCGGCATTCACTGTGACCGTTTGAACGTTGCTGCCCGAAGTGACAATCGGCTGCATGCTATTGCTGTGGCTGCTTCCGCCTCCGCAGCTGGCCACGATGGCCGCGGTGAGCAACAAGGCCGGCCATACCAATATGCGGCGTGGCGTCATCAACGAATCTCCTGTGCGCGCACACCCGCCGGCAATTGATCGGAGAGATAGGCTCGGCCCATGAAATCCCGCATGTGACCTCCCAGTTCGACGACCAGGCTTCCCTGCTCGACGAATAAAGGGCCATGAGCGGCGCGGCGATTCGACGACTGCAGCGCCTGCTGAAACTCCGCGAAGTGCGAGCCCAGCAGGTGTTGAAGATCAGGGGCCCAGGGGCCATGCCAGGTGACAGCAAAAATCTTTCCCGAAGGCGCGGCGTATTCGCGGATCACCTGCCCGGTGGGAGAGTGAAGCTCGTGCACGCTGTAAGCGCTGGTCTGGGTGACCAGCAGGCTGGCATTGATCCGCGCCTGATCATCTCGAACCGATGAAAGATCGCCTCCCAAAGAGGCGTAACACGGCAAGGCGCAGAGAAGCCAGCTCAGCGCGGAAACGCTGATGCTGCAGCAGATCTTGCGAACGGATTTCTTCGTAGCAGGTCCCATCACTGAATTGCCTAATTAGATTTTGCTGGCAAGCATTTAGTTGCTAGGGCGACAGGTGAGTTCCGCAGAGGCGCGATTCGTACTCCAAGGTTCCCCGGCAAGTACAAGGTTTCCCCTAATGACATCCTTCCTTTCCGGGCTTAGTCTCAAATGGGGTTTCGAAAGCCTGAGCTTTGAGCGCTTGAGTGAAGTTGCGCGCCGCAAAATGAAAGCCTTCTTTACCCGCCTGCGGGTATGCACTTTATGGTTGAAAGGATTGCACTATGAAACTGAGCAAGATCGCCAGGTCGCTTTTGAAAGCTGCGGTTTACATCATGGATCAGACTTCCGAACAAGTTGACCGCGCGTCGGAGCGGGCCGCGGAACTGGCCGATGACGCGAGGAATGCCATCTACCTGGAGGACCACACGTTTCGCAATCTCCTCAGTTTTGCCGCAGGCATCGGCGTTGGCGTAGGAGTTGGAATGTTGCTGGCCCCGAGCAGCGGAACCGAGCTGCGCAGCACGATCAGCGACAAAGTTCAGGACATCAGCAACAAAATGAGAGGGCGCGGCGAGACTTATCCCACTGGAACTGAGGCCCACTAAAGTAAGCCAAAAAGAGGCCGCGAGGGGCCTGCGCCCTAACCCGCACGACAGCGGAATCTCTTGCTGCGGAGTAATTTTCTTCTCTATCTGCTGTCCGGTCTCTATCCTGTGGTCGTCTGCCTGAGGGCACGTTCTCGTCCCATTCTCCGCTATATTCCCGGACGCTTAAAATATTGCCCTGACTTCTCCGTCTACAGTAGTGATGGACGTTGCGCTCAGAAAGCAGTGGCCGATGGCCGAGCAGGATCAAAAGATCTCGGAGGCGATCTCTCGCGACGAACCGCGGCTCCGCAACTTCATTCGGCGGCGGGTTGCCGATCAGGGCGAAGCGGAAGACATCCTTCAGGAAGTCTTTTACGAACTGGTCGAAGCCTACCGCATGATGAAGCCGGTCGAGCAAGTCACTGCGTGGCTGTTTCGCGTGGCGCGCAACCGCATCATCGATCTGTTCCGCAGGAAGAGCCGTGAGGGCGTGCAAGCCGAGGCGGAAACCATCGGGGAGGATGGAGAGGGATTGCCGTTCCTGGAACTGCTTCCCTCGTCGGATGCCGGGCCCGATGCCATCTACGCTCGTAATGCGCTGCTTGAAGAACTTGATGATGCGTTCGATGAACTGCCGGACGAGCAGCGGGATGTCTTCATTGCCCACGAGTTGATGGGCTACAGCTTCAAAGAAATTTCCGAGCGCACTGGAGTCAGCGTAAACACGCTGCTCTCCCGCAAGCACTATGCAGTTCTGCATCTGCGAGAGCGCCTGCGCGCGATATATGACGAATTTACGAAAAGGTAGGAATTCACCATGAGACGAAACCGCTTTCTACGGGTATTAAAGTTTTTGCTGTTCGCCTTGGCCCTGGCGACAATTCTGGGCTATGTTGTCATGCGGCTGTGGAATTGGCTGACCCCAGTTCTGTTCGGTTGGCATGTCATTACGTTTTGGCAGGCGCTGGGCATTCTGATTTTGAGCAAAATTCTCTTCGGAGGATTCCGAGGAGGGCTCCGCGGCGGTCCTCTGCGCGGCTGGTACTGGCGCCGCCGCATGATGGAGCGCTGGGATCAGATGACGCCCGAAGAGCGCGAGAAGTTTCGTGAAACGATGCGCGGCCGCTGCGGCTCATTTGCCCCGCACGCGACGGAGACGAAATCGTAGAAACCAGGTGGCCCACAACCCAACATTGCGATTTTATAGTAATGTAGCCTATTCCCTTTAGTGCGAAGAGGAAGCAGCTTCGATACTTTCTCAGTGGGAGTGGGCCTACAGTCGTGAGCACGAATCAGGAGAAGCGCGATCGCGAACTTGGCATGAATCGCCGCATTACGCGGCGCGACTTCCTCAATGGCGTCGCGGTGGGCATTGGCGCTCTGGGATACGCCGCCATTCCCAGTTCGCTTCGTGCCTCTGAAAACTCGTCGTACCCGCCCGCATTAACCGGCATGCGGGGCAGCCAACCGGGCGCATTCGATGTCGCCCATGCGCTGCGCGATGGAACGTTTTGGGAGTCCGCTGGAACCCCCGTCGAAACCCACGAAATCTATGATCTGGTCGTGGTTGGAGGCGGGATCAGCGGCCTGGCCGCAGCCTATTTCTGGCGCAAGCAGGCTGGCAAGAACGCACGCATCCTGATTCTCGACAATCACGACGATTTCGGCGGACACGCCCGCCGCAACGAGTTCCGCGTTGGCAACCGGCTTCTATTGAGCAACGGCGGCACTCAATCGATTGAAAGTCCTTCGCAGTACAGCGACGTTGCCAAAAGCGTTCTCGCCGATCTGGGCATCGAGCCGAAAATCTTCTACAAGGCCTACGATCAGAAGCTCTATGCGCATCTGGGCACAGCTTGCTTCTTCGATAAAGAAACCTTCGGCCAGGATCGTTTAGTCCCGGGCATGGGCTCGCTCCCCTGGTCGGATTTCGCAAGCCAGACTCCGCTGTCGGAAAATGCACGGCGTGAGATCATCCGTCTCTATACGGAGAAAAAGGACTATCTGCCCGGGCTTACGCGTCAGCAAAAACAGGCGCGTCTGGCAAAGATCAGCTACGCCGGATTCTTAACTGAAATTTGCAAGGCCGACCCGGCGGTTCTGCCGTTCTTCCAGAGCTATACTCACGACCTGTTTGCGGTCGGCGTCGATGCCGTTTCTGCCCTCGCGTGCTATCGCAACCCCGATGACTACGGAGCCTACCAGTACGCGGGCTTTGACGGGATGAATCTGAGCGAGGAGGAGCCAGAGAAAGAAGAGCCCTACATCTTTCATTTTCCCGATGGCAATGCTTCCATCGCACGCGTGCTGGTTCGCTCCCTGATTCCAGGATGCATCCCGGGACACACGATGGAAGACATCGTCACCGCCCGCGCCGACTACAGCAAGTTCGACCAGGCGTCCTCGCCTATCCGCCTTCGGCTGAATTCGACCGCGGTCCGCACCCGGCACCTCGGTCTTTCAAGTTCTGCGAAAGAGGTCGAAGTCGATTTCGTGCAGCAAGGAAAGCTGCAATCGGTGAAAGCGAAATCGTGCATCCTGGCCTGCTACAACGGCATGATCCCTTATCTCTGTAGCGAGTTATCGGAAAAACAGAAAGATGCTCTGCACTACGGAGTGAAAGAGCCGTTTATCTACACGCACGTGGCCATACGGAACTGGACTGCATTTCAGAAAACGGGCATTCGTCAGATTATCTCTCCGGGAAGTTATCACTGCTTTACTATGCTGGATTTTCCTGTCAGTCTCGGCACGTATCAGTTTCCCAGCAAGCCGGAAGAACCAATGGTGCTGTTTATGCTGCGCTGCCCGTGCCAGCCAGGATTGCCGCGCCGCGAGCAATATCGCATGGGACGCTACGAACTGATTGGCACTCCATTCTCCACCTTCGAACGCAACATTCGCGATCAGCTCAATCGCATGCTCGCGCCCGCCGGGTTCGATTCTGCCCGCGACATCGCCGCAATCACGGTCAACCGCTGGGCGCATGGCTACGCCTACGAATATGATTCGCTGTTCGATCCGGATTGGCCTCCTGAGGAACGCCCCTGTGTGATCGGCAGAAAGCAGTTTGGAAGAATTTCGATCGCCAACTCCGATGCGGGGGCCAGCGCTTACACGAATGTGGCAATCGATCAGGCCTATCGCGCGGTCCAGGAACAACGGGAAACGGCAGCAAGCTAAGCAGGCATGCGAACTTACGACGGGGCTGCGAAATTCATCTTCGAGGATCGTGCCCGGGGAGGATCGCACTGTTGGTTTCGTCGAGAGCCTTTGATTCTCTCTTTTCCAACTCCGCTTGGCGGCGTTGCGTGGCCTCAGCCGGGTCTGTTCCCGCTTTCATCTCTGTCTTTTCGATAAAGTAGCGCCAGCCCTCGTGGCGATCGGTAGAACTCTCCGAACTTTCCAACTCCTTTACAGTCGCCTCGGCATTTTGCTTGCCCCGCACGACTGCGACCACCCCACCCGACTGGTAAGTGCGGATGTTGTGGCAGATGATGGCGTAGGAAGCGCTGTTTTCGTCGTGGGTCAGAGAGAGTCCAATTTACGAATGATCAGAAGCAATCAACACAGCGTGAAATAAGTGTACGTCAATTCGACGGGCTATGCTATTCGGCCTTGAGGAAATGCGCGTCGAACTGCAGTTGGCGCGGAAACGCGAAAGGCGATCTCGCGCGGAAATCGCCCTCGCTCTCGGCATTTAGATCGCTTGCACGTTTTCTGCCTGCCAGCCCTTCGGCCCCTTGGTCACGTCGAATTGCACTGTCTGGCCCTCCTGCAGGCTCTTGAAACCGCCCGCCTGGATCGCCGAAAAATGCACAAAAACATCTTCACCATTCTGACGGCTGATGAATCCATAGCCCTTGGCGTCGTTGAACCACTTTACTGTTCCTTTTTCCATAGTCTTGTATTGATTTCCTTCTTGTGTAGTTACGCTGGAGGGAGTCGGAAGAATGTTGTGCAGGTTACTGGCTGTTGAGGCGAGAGGCTGCTCACGACCGATTCGGTCTAACGCACACCATAATCGTACCTGGCGAGCGCACAATTAGCAAGCGGATTTGCCTGCAGTGGTTCGGTTCAAGCTTTAGCCCGCGGCTTTTCTCTGCGGCTTCTGCGAAGGCTTAATGTCCTCTGCTAATATTTGCTATTCGGAGGTCGTCGAGAAATCTGCAGAGAACGCGGAGGAAGAACCGTTTGTTTTTTGAAGTGACCGCTAGCCGCCAAACACAACTAAGAATCGCCACGAGCTCAGGATCCATCTTCTATTGCCGTCATGCCTAGCCCACGCGTTTTTTCGGCAGGAATGTCGCCGGCAAGGTATACTTAAGACTACTTAACCTCGAAGACACGCCAGGATAGTTGCGCCTTCGCGATTGAGAGATCGAGAGGCGTTTTCTTGCATTCAGAATTCCTCCTGACAAACTCGCTTTATTTCTTGCAAGAATTGCAAACAGAGTAGGCTGCGTTCCGGGCAGCCACTGCATCCTGACTACAAAATAGCAGCGAGCAAGTGCCGCTTTCATAGCCCCAAAAAAGGAGTTTCTCATGTCCGCACGCAATGGCGACAAGTCCAGGTATCACCGGGAACGCAAGCAGAAGATCGCGCGCCGGAAAAAAACTCGTGAACTGCTGGAACACGCGGCGGCCCAACCTAAATCAGCGAAGAGTTCGCCCGCGATCACGCCAAGGTCGGTGCCGGCATGATCGCGCCGCTCGTTGCATTAAAGCTCCCGGAATCCTTCCCGGCCATCGAGAAGAAGAGGCGAGTGCTTCTCATCGACCGTTCTTCCCGAAAGCGCGAACTGCGCGCCGAAGTTATGAGAAAGCTGGGCATCGAAGTCGATTCTGCCTCCGATATGGGGGAAGCCCGCTCCTGGTGGAAGGCCGCGCTGTATGACCTGGTTCTTATTAACGTGGAAAGCAATGGAGGCAGCCGCGACAGATTTTGTGACGATCTTCGCGGCGCCGCACCTCGCCAGCGATTTGCTTTCCTGGTGGGGGGACCGGAATATCTCTCCCATTCGCCCGGTCCGGATCTTGCCCTTCAGGATGACGGCGAGGACGTTGCTATGGCGGATGTGGCCGCAGCCATCGCGGCGGACGTTGGCGATCTACGGCAGCGCTGGGGATTCGTGGAAGCATCGCGCCGCATCTCCGCGGTCCGCGCGGCATCCAACGCCCGCACCCAAGCCATGCGCAGCCGGCCTTCCCCGGCACGGGATCTCGAGGCCCGGCAGACGAAGTATAGCGCCGGCTCGGCCCGCACTCTGGATGACCTATTAAGAAGAGAGGAAATGGAATGAAGAACCTTTACGTCGGTAACTTGCCGCACAGCATCACCGAAACCGAACTGCGCAATCTTTTTGAGGCGCATGGAGCAGTGGACAAGGTCAGCCTGGTGACCGACCGGGACACAGGTCGCGCACGGGGTTTCGGATTTGTGGAAATGACCGATGCCGCCGCAGCCGATAAGGCGATCGCAGCGCTGAATGGAACCGAAGTAGGCGGCCGCACGCTGACCATTAACGAGGCCAGACCGAAGGCGGATCGTCCCAGGGGCGGAGGAGGAGGCGGCGGCGGCCGCGGTTTTGGCGGAGGCGGCGGCGGGCGCGGGCGTGATCGTGGCCGCCGGGAACCACGTGAACCACGCTGGTAATTTTTTTCGGACCAGCGCTGCGGCGGCCTTAATTTCTACTTCGCATCGGCCGCGCAAACAAAATCCATTGGGGGACAGATATGCCACGAGGCAGATCAACGTTTACAAAGCGCCAGAAGGAACAAACACGGCAGCAGAGGCAACGCGATAAGGCCGAGCGCAGAAATCAGCGCAAGCAGGAGAAGCCCGCCGAAAACAGTCTGGATGACATGGCCGAGTTGCGCGAACACGCCGCAGCCCAAGCCGCCCTGTTTAATATCGGCGTGGACGAAGCGCAAGCGACCGACGAACCTACCGCGGGCAGAGACAAACGGGATTAAACCCGAGGCGTATTCGCGTCACTCCAAGTCGCCGGAGCCCGGGTTCCGGCGACTCTCTTCGAAAAGTGCAACGATGAGCCCGGAACCGAGCCCGGCTATCGCTTAGGCCTCACGGCTGAAAGCTCAGACGAATACTTCTCCCGGCAGCGCGGTCAATGTCCGCGATGCCAGGGTATTTTGAACGACTCGCTTCGGCCGCTCCGATCCTAAACCATCGATCTGCATGCGTTCGATGCGCAGCTTCAATGCCCGTTCGATATTTCTCAGCTCGAGAATCTCGGCGGCTGAGGCCAGCGTCGTGGCGCTTCCTTGCAGCCCGGCCCTTCCCGTGCGACCCACGCGATGGATGAAGTCCTCCGCCATCTTGGGTACGTCATAATTGATGACATGGGCTACATCGTCGACATGCAGGCCGCGCGATGCGATATCGGTTGCGACCAGCAATTGAAACCGGCCTTCTTGAAATCCGCTTAATGCTCCATTGCGCTGCGACTGCGAACGATCGCCGTGAATCACGGCGGCTCTGAAACCGTCGCGCACAAGTTCCTTGGCCAGCCGTTCCGCGCCACGCTTGGTTCGCGTGAAAATCAGCGTCTGTCCCGGTTCCGCGTACAGCAACTGCCGGAGAACATCCATCTTCTCCCCTGGCCGCACTTCGTAAGCCTTGAGCTGCACGCTTTCTGCAGGTTTGAGCACCGAACCCAACGCGACCCGCACCGGCTCGCGCATATAGTCGTTCACCAGTCCGGCAACGGACTGCTCCATCGTGGCCGAGAAACACAGGGTTTGCCGTTGCTCCGGCAGTGCCGAAACAATCCGCCGGATTGCCGGCAAGAATCCCATGTCGAGCATGCGATCGGCTTCATCCAGCACGAGAATTTTGATCCGGTTCAGATCAGCGAATTTGCGGCTCATCAAGTCCTGCAGCCGTCCCGGCGTGGCAATGACCAGCCCCGAACCGGCGCGAAGACTTTGAATCTGCGCCTTCTCCGACACGCCGCCGATGACGAGCGCGGCTTGCGGCATGGCTTTCGTCCGAAGTTGTTCGTACTGCTCGTGAACTTGCATTGCGAGCTCCCGAGTCGGCAGCAGTACCAAGGCAACAGTGTGACGCGCTCGCTCTCGCTGCAAGGTTTCAATGATTGGAATGAGGAACGCGAGTGTCTTGCCGGTGCCCGTTTGGGCGGTGCCGATAACATCCCGGCCATCTAGAGCGGAGGGAATCGCGCGTTCCTGAATGGGTGTGAGATTGATAAATTGAGCCGACGCCAGCTTCTGCTGTAGGGCAGAAGATAGGGGCAGTTCCAAAAACTTGGTCATTCGATTTTTTTCTTCCTGGAGAGGCCGGTTGTCACGCACACTCTGACACACGTCGAGAGCCGTCCTGCCGCTCACATTCTGTTTTAGATTTGGCGCTGACTAAACGGCGGGCAGGAAAGGCGGAGATGAATCTGGTCTAAAGCGGTGACCACCGCGAAACGAGCAAACCGTAGAAATAGCGACTGAAAGCATTATATCAGATCATGGCGATTCTGAAGCCGCGCGTTGAACGTTGGTAACGGCGCCAGCCGCACCGGTACTTGTTTGCCGGATTTTCTCACGGGTGTAATGCGGACAGCGCATTAAGCAACTGGCTGGCTCCATTCCACAAAATCTGAACTCCGATACATACCAGGAGAAATGCCGAGAGCTTCAGCATCACATTCATCCCGGTTGGGCCCATCACAGCACCCAACCGGTCGGCGAAGGCATAGCACAGATAAATCGTCGCGGCAATAAAAGCCGAACCGATCGCCGCTGCCAGAATGGCCAGAAGATTCGCTCGCAGATGATGTGGCTCATTGGCCCCCAGTGTGATCGCGACCGAGATTGAGCCTGGGCCCACGGTTAAGGGCAGGGTTAAGGGATAAAACGCGTCCCGCAGCGCATTCGTGCAGCTGACCGTCCGGCCCACGGCATCGTGTTGATTTTCGTCCTTCTGGTTAAGCATGGCCCATCCTGTAGCGATCACGATGAGCCCGCCTCCCACTTGCACGACTGGCAGCGAGATTCCAAAAAACGACAGCACATGGGATCCGATGGTGAAGGAAACAACCAGCAAGATGAAGCTGTCCATCGCAATGCGGCGAGCCAACGTCCTGCGAGTGTCAGGCGAGTAATCGCGGGTGAGCGACAGGAATACCGGGCTTCCTCCGATCGGATCTACGATCGGAAATAGCGCACTCACCACCAGCAGAATGCTTTTGGCCGTCTGGATCATGAGGCATTGTAGCGTTTTGCTGGCTGGCGCGGTTCATCTGCTAATCATCGTGTGCGGGCTGAGCATGGGTGCCTTCACCCTCGGCTGCTTCCGATGTACCGCGTACTCCAAGCACAGGGCAGCGAGCGTGACTGACAAGGTTGTAGGCTACCGGTCCCGGAATGTGCGCCGATAGGGCCGGGTGAGCCGTTCGTGGGACATGGAGAACGAGCAATTGAATGTCACATTTTTCCGCGATTTCTAGAGTCAGTTCCTCCGGCGATCCAAATTCGACCAGAAATTCTGGTTCGATGCCCTCCATGCTTTCCGGCAACCCCCGCTCCAGAAGTTGTAAGCGGCAGAAAGCGTCAGCCGGCATTCTCGTCGACGCTGGTTCCTTCCAGATATCTTCGACGACATGAAGAAAATAGAGATGTGCGCCGTACTCCTTGGTGAGCCTGAATGCATATTGCATCGCGGGCCCGGATCCCGGTGAAAAATCGGCCGCGTACAGGATGCGCTCGATATGAACTTCAACTTGCGGCTCAATCGCGACCTCTGGGCCAACCGCCAACACCGGTGGACTCTCCACTCGGAAAATCTCTTCCGCCATCGATCCCGCCAACAGCTTTTGCAATCCGTGCTTTCCATGTGTCCCGGTCACGATCAGATCTATGTCGTTGTTCTCAACCGTTAGTGACAGCAGGGGCAGTACATCGCCATGATCGAGCACGATCTGGTGAGGAATGCCTTGAAAGTGAGAAGTGGCCAAAAGAGCCGTGATCTGTCGTTCAGCCTGCTGTTTCATTTCAGCCAAGGCCCGATCCCGTACACTCGGCGGGATATGGGCGTAGTCTTCCGTTGCAATCACGTGCGCCACATACAGGGTGGCTCCGAAATGCCGCGAGAGGGCCGCCGCATAAGGCAGCGCCTTTTCAGAGGCGGAAGAGAAATCCGTCGCCAGCAAAATCCTTTTGAACCGCAGCGGAATATTTTCAGAAGTATTCATCATGCGATTCCCTCCGCGGCGTCCGACAGCGGCGCCTGTACCCCGCCTTGTTCACCCTCGGGTGCAAGCGCGATGTATTGCGACAGCGGCTTCTGAGCCTCCTGAGAGGCGATCAGGATTACCCGATCCTTGGGCTCCAACAATGTATCAGGATGAGGCAACAAGACATGTTCGCGCCGCATAACCGCCACGATTTCAAAATCTGAATTATTCAGTCGCTGATATAGCATTCGTATCGTCTTTCCAACTATTGGGCTGTCATCCTTTATCAACCCCATCGTGAGCTGCCGCCCTCCCGGCAAATCGAAATGGATTTTGGAGCGCAGCAAGCGCAACAAGTCCAGATGTCCGAGCTGGTCGGTCAGCGGCAGGTTTCTTCTACCCAGCAGGTGCAGTGCGACCCGGATGTGTTCCATGTAATGTGCCGGCGAATCTTGTCGCGTGGGCACTTGCCCCTCATACAGGCTCTTGTACTTTACGAAAGCTGAAAGCCTGCCTTGGAGCAGATAGCTGATCATAACGGCCAATCCCGCGGGAACGAGCAGGTGATAGCCGCCAGCCATCTCGGTGACCATCAGCATGGTAGCGATGGGCACCCGCGCGGCCGCGCCGAACACAGCGGCCATGCCCACCACCACAAAAACTGCGGGCAACTGATGTAGCAGAATGGCAAAACTCCCTCCCAGCATGGCACCGACGAATAAAGATGGCGCAAATACCCCGCCCGATCCGCCGGAGGATACCGTTAGCGCTAGCGCGATCATTTTCGCGAATATCAAGATGAGAAGCAGCAAGAGCGTAAGACGGCCATCAATCGCGAGCTGAATCCAGCCATAACCTCCTCCCAAGACCTGCGGAAGCCGCAGCGCCAGCAAGCCCACTCCCAACCCGCCCAGCGCCGGTTTCGTCCACGCGGGGATCGGCAACGCCCGAAACATGTCACGTATGGAATAAAAGACCTGTGGCAGAGCGGTACCGATTAATCCAGCGGCCAATCCCAGGACCACATAGGCGGCGTAATTCGAAAACGCAGGCGTGGGAATCGGTGGAACTTTGAACAACGGCCGGAAGCCAACGAAGGCTCCGTTCACTGTGTATGCGACCGCGGAAGAAAGCATGGTGTACAGCAGCGCTCCCACTTCAAACTCCATCGTTCCGTAAAGCACTTCGACGGCGAAAACGCCTGTCCCCATCGGGGAACGGAAAATTGCAGACAGACCCGCCGCCATGCCCGCGAGAAGCAAAAGCCGGCGTTCGTCTTCGCTGCGATGTGCCAGCCGCGCGTAGAGCGAGCCGAGACCAGCGGCAATGAGCGCGATCGGTCCCTCGCGACCCGCAGAGCCGCCCGATCCAATGGTGATGGCGGACGCCAGCAATTTAATGGGCGCGACTCGGGGCCGAATCACGCCTTCTTTGCGGTGGAACGCATTCACCGCGGTATCCGTGCCATGGCCCTCCGCCTCGGGCGCAAAATGGTAAACCAATATTCCCGATAGCAGGCCACCCAAAGTTGTGACCGCTGGAATAAGCCACAGGCCGTGCGCACCGATCGTTTGCTGGAGATTGCTGGTGCTTTCAACTCCAGGGGGAATATAGCCAGCGAGTCTGTAAAGGAATAGATGGTTGCAAACCGTCAGCAACCACATAAAGAGCTGCGCGCCCAAGGCTCCGACGACGCCGAGGAAAGCCGATTCCAGCAGCAGCCGCGGCTCGCCTTCCCGCATCAAAGCTTGCTCCTATCTGTCCGTTGGATTCAATTCCCGTCGGGGACGATCCGCGAATGAATAGACTGATCGAGAATCCCTCAGAATATGATGGCTCAGCCACGGAAAAGGTAGACAGAATTCACCCAGCCAGTGGGCAGTTGGCCGTATTCTTGAGGTAGATGAGTACGACAGAGGCTTACGCAGTTTCCGTTCTGCTGGGGAATGAATTCTGGACTTGGCTTCATCGCTTGGGTGGTCCCGGTTTGCTGATCATCGGCATTAGCGATGCTTCTGTTCTGCCGCTGCCGGGCAGCATCGACGTGTTTCTCATCATCTTGGTGGCCCAGCACCCCGAGGATTGGCCCTACTACGCTTTCATGGCTACCCTTGGAGCTGTTGCTGGCGGATATATTACCTATCGCCTGGCGGAAAAAGGCGAAGAGGAAACGCTCGAAAGGAGAATGGGGCAGAACAGAGCGAAAAAGTTGTACCAGCATTTCAAAACGCACGGCTTTGCGACTGTTGCCATCGCCGCTTTGCTGCCTCCGCCCCTTCCAACCAAGCCAATGTTACTTATTGCGGGCGCCTTACACTACCCCCACAGAAATTTCCTCGCCGCACTCGGCCTGGGACGAGCGATCAGGTACACCGCCGTCGGCTACGCTGCTCACATCTATGGCCCTGCCATCGTCAACATTTTTTCCCAGTACTCCAGACCGATCTTGTACACATTTATGGTTCTAGTCATTCTGAGCGCAACCATCAGCCTCATTTACTTCAAATGGTTTCGCCCCGGGAAGAATCGCCAGGAGGAGAAGTAACACGGATAGTTTCCTGTGCGCAAAGTCCTCCTCCTTCGTATCGGAATTTTTTTCCCACGCGACGCTCACCATGAACGAACTTGCGAGGGACAACTTTCAGGCCGCCGGGTCGATCATATTCTCCGCAGCTGGAGTTTCCTCTGACAAGACGCGCACTCGCCGGCTTTTCGTCAGGAAAGCAAGTCCCCACTGCAGGAGCACAAACAGGCGATTGGCAAATCCAATGAGAAAGTAAACATGCACGACTGCCCACAGCACCCAGGCTGGGAAGCCCGCGAACTTTGCAAAGCGCAGGTCGGCGACGGCATAGGTTCGGCCAACAATCGCCAGGTCACCCTTATCCCAATACCAGAAAGGTTTCGGTTGTGCGCGACCCGCTACCCGGCGCCGAATGACGTCCACAACGTACTTGCCTTCCTGGATAGCGGGTTGAGCTACGCCGGGCATGAGCATCGGCGCTCGCGATCGGATGCCAAACAAATTTCGCACCGGAGCAACCAGATGTGCGGTGTCGCCGATGGCAAAAACCTCCGGATAATCTCGTACCGACAAATCCGGCTTTACCATGATCTTGCCGGACTTGTCGGTTTCCGCCCCTAACCACCGCCCCGCCGGAGACGCAACCACACCCGCTCCCCAAAGTACCGTTCCCGCCGGAACTCTCTCTCCACTGACGAAAATTCCGTCTGAATCCACACCTGTAACCCGGGCGTTGGTGAAAACCTCGACCCCTAAGCTCTCCAGATGCCGTTGCGCTTTGCGGGAAAGGTCCTCGGGATAGGTGGGAAGAATGCGAGGCCCAGCTTCATACAGAAGAATCCGCGCTGTCCTGGGATCTATATGCCGAAAGTCGTGCGCCAAGGCCATGCGCGACATTTCGGCGAGGGTGCTGGCCATCTCGACCCCGACCGTGCCGGCTCCCACGAGAACAAATGTTAGAAGGCGACGAATTTCCTCGCTGGGGACCGCTTTCAGCGCTTCCGATGTCGAGGCCACTGCTTCAGCCCGTTCGAAGGCAAGCAGGATCTTGCTCCGAATCACGTCGGCGTCATCGAGAGATTCCAGGCCCGGCGCAAACCGGCGCCATTCGTCGTGCCCGAAATAGTTGTACCGGATGCCAGTCGCCAGGATGAGAAAGTCGTAAGCTAAATCTCTGTGTTCCAGATGAACGATGCGCTGCCTCGGGCTGATGCCCGTGACTTCATCAAGCAACACATCAACATTTTCTTGATGACTGAGGATGGAACGCAACGGACCTGCAATCTCATCGTCGGAAAGCAATCCCGTGGCAACCTGGTACAGCATGGGGCGAAAGAGATGATAATTCCGTTTATCGATCAGCGTTACCCGAACCGCAGCACCGCGTAAGGCACGAGCCGCAGAAAGTCCTCCGAAGCCACCTCCGACGATGATCACACGCGGCAACATCAAACTTGGAACCTCAAATCCTGGCTGCTCTCAAAGTTATGAATCCGTGAACGCTTGCTCGCGAGGATGGCCCTTGGCCAGCGGCGGGGGCGCACTGGGAACCGTAAAGTCCTTCGTCCAGTGCCAATTCTTTATTTCCGGCATGTCTTCGAGGTGTTCGCGAATATAGACGTGATGCTCGTAAAGCTTCCGGTTGAACATGTCAATTACATCCGACACCTTCGACCGCAGTCGAGGAACATATTTGAGCGCATCGATGGCCAGATGGAACCGGCTGAGTTTATTGAGAACCACCATGTCAAACGGGGTGGTCGTTGTTCCTTTGTCGATGAAGCCGCGCACATGAAAACGGGCCTCATTGGAACGCCCGTGTACGATGCTGTGAATGGCCCAACGGTAGCCGTGGAACGCAAAAATTACGGGCACCTCTGGAGTAAAGAGATTTTCGAACGAGAGATTGTCCATACCGTGGGGATGGTCATCGGGACTCGCCAAAGCACCGAGGTCCACGAGATTCACGACGCGAACCTTGATCCCGGGGACGTACTTCTGGAGGAGCCAAGAGGTGGCAACCGTCTCGAGCGTAGGCACATCGCCGGCGCAAGCCAGGACCACATCGGGTTCCGTGTCGCCGTCATTCGAACAGAACTCCCATTTCGACGCGCCTCGCGAGCAATGATCCAGAGCTTGGTCCATGTTTAGCCATTGCAACTCCGGTTGTTTCCCGCAGGTAACAATGTTGACGTAATTGCGACTGCGCAGACAGTGGTCCATTACACTCAGCAGGCAATTCGTGTCCGGCGGGTAGTAAATACGGATGATTTCGCTGCGGCGCGCGAGAGCGTTGGCCACGAACCCTGGCGCCTGATGGGTGAAGCCATTGTGGTCGTTGCGCCAGGCGTGCGTAGTAAGGAAAACATTTAACGAAGCAATCGGCTTCCGCCAGGGCAACTCCTCACACTGTTCCAGCCACTTCGCGTGCTGGGTCACCATGGAATCGACGACTTGCGCGAACGCCTCATACGAGGAAAACACGCCATGACGTCCAGTGAGCAGGTAGCCTTCGAGCCACCCTTCGCAGCAATGCTCGCTCAGCACTTCCATCACTCGCCCGTCTGGGCTCACGTGGTCATCGATTGGAATGATTTCGGCAAGACTACAGCGGTCAGTGGCTTCGAAAACCGCATTGAGGCGGTTGGAGTTCGTTTCGTCGGGACAAAAGACGCGGAAATTCTTCGGATTCATTTTGATGGTGTCTCGCAGAAATTCACCCAGTTTGCGAGGCGCCTCGGCCACGACCTGTCCCGGGCCCGGTACATCGACCGCATAACTCGCGAAATCCGGAAGATCGAGTTCATCGAGCAAGTGCCCACCATTGACATGCGGGTTAGCGCCCATCCGATGTTCCCCAGTAGGTGCCAGCGATGCCACCTCCGAAACCAGACGCCCGTCAGCGTCAAACAGCTTCTCCGGTTGATAACTTTTCATCCAGGCTTCCAGCAGTTTGAGGTGTTCAGGATTCTCCTTCACATTGGCCAGCGGAACCTGGTGTGCGCGGAACGTGCCCTCGATGGGAACGCCATCCACTTCCTTCGGACCGGTCCACCCTTTCGGAGTGCGCAGAACAATCATCGGCCAAACAGGTCGTTGCGTCACTCCCTTCTGTCGAGCTTTCCGCTGGATTTCGAGGATCTCCGCATAGCATTCATCCAGAATCTGTGCAAAAGATTGATGCACCGCAATCGGATCGTCGCCTTCCACAAAGCGAGGTGCGTAGCCGTGACCTCGATAGAGCTCAGTGAGTTCTTCGTCCCTGGTGCGCGCTTCGACCGTTGGTCCGGAAATCTTGTACCCGTTCAGGTGAAGAATGGGCAATACGGCGCCATCGCGCTTCCGATTAAGGAACTTGACACCTTTCCAGCTGCCTTCCAGCGGACAAGTTTCGGCCTCACCGTCACCGATTACGCACGCAACGATCAGATCCGGATTGTCGAAGACGGCGCCAAATGCATGCACCAGAGAGTAGCCGAGTTCCCCTCCTTCATGGATCGAGTTCGGCACGTGCGGGCCGCAGTGGCTGGATACTCCTCCTGGAGTGGAGAACTCGCGAAATAACAGACGCATGCCGTTTGCGTCCTGAGTAATTTCCGGATGAACCTCGGAGTAGGTCCCTTCCAGATATGAGTGCGCGTTCATGGACGGGCCGCCATGCCCCGGCCCCGAGATATAAATAACCTCGGCCCCATGCTCCTTGATCAGCCGGTTCAAATGAACGTAAATGAAATTCTGTCCCGCCGAGGTGCCCCAGTGTCCCAGCAGACGGGGCTTGATGTGTTCAGATTTCAGCGGCTCCCGAAGCAGCGGATTCTCGAATAAATAAATTTGGCCGACCGTCAAATAGTTCGCAGCCTGCCAGTAGCGATGCATTTTGTCCAGCGCCCCCGGCGAGAGCGGTCCCTTGGTCTCGGTTTGCTTGACCGGCGCTGATCCTTTTCTTTCCACCGCACTCGAAAGAGAGGCATCGAATTCGAAAACTGTAGCCTCATCCGGTTCAGTCAATGTGCGGGCACTTGCGCTATGTAAGTCCCTTTGTTCTGCTTGTGGCCCTTTTGGGGGTTGTTCGGTCTTGTTCAAAGTATTCGCCGGCATAAATTCCTTCCCACTAACTACGCTGTGATGCCATGAATCTGGCTGTGTGGCCGGTGTTTCGCCAGCCAACTCGTCTTTTCCAGCAATCCCTCGCCCTGAGGGTTGAAAACCTTGTAAGCCGCCAGCTTTATACGATCATTCACCAGGAACCATGCCAGCGCATATCCCCAAACCAGTAGTGCCCAATGCCAACCAATCGGTGCCATAAAAACGCCGTAGACAGCGATCAGGGTTGCGAGCGTCTGAGTACCGATCACTGCTAGCAGGAGGATCGGGGCCGGCCGGATCGACCAAAAAGCTCGCCGTGTGCGCGTGAGAAAGATGGTCGAATGCCCTGCCACCGATAGCTTGAGATACATGACTGATTGGATCGTCTCGCGGCCGAGGTGAAAAACCCTTTCGCTTAAGTAAAACAAACCAAATGTCGCAATGACGCCAGCAACTCCCAATACGGTGGCGATGCCCAGAACCTCCGGCATGTTCCATGACTCTGGATGATTCGAATAGTGAACCCGGTCGTAGGCAATGGAGAGAATTGCTCCATCATTGAGAATGGCCAGCAAAACCAACATCACTGCGGTCACGGGATAAAAGTTGAACACAAGAATCGCCAGGGTCATGAAGAGCAACACTCGAATCGTTTCCGCAATGCGATAGGTAGCGTAGCTCTTCATCCGCTGGAACATCTTGCGACTTTCCTTGACGGCGTCAATGATCACCGAAAGGCCCGGATTCAGCAGGACAATGTCGGCTGCCGCCCGGGCTGCATCCATAGCTCCGGAAACCGCAATGCCGGCATTGGCGAGCTTGAGTGCCGGAGCGTCATTGACGCCATCTCCGGTCATACCCACGATGTGCTTTTCTTTCTGCAGGACCTTCACAATATGAAATTTCTGTTCCGGAAAAACTTGGGCAAAACCATCAGCTTCATCGATGGCCTCAGCGAGCTGACTCTCTTTGTAATGTTCGGTTTGCGAGAGAATGCTTGCGTCCACAATGTTCGGGCCCAATCCAAGCTGGCGCGCCATTTCTTTGGCAATGGCAATCTGGTCGCCCGTCACCATCTTCACCTTAATGCCCATCTCCGACGCGGTCGCAATGGTGCTCCTCGAGTCTGGCCTTGGAGGATCGAACAAGGGCAGGACTCCCAGGAATTGCCAATGATTATTTTCATCCGTACGGGCCACTCCCAAGGACCGGAAGCCTCGGGCGGCAAACTGGTTCACTGCTTTCTCTACTGCGTTCTTTATTTCAACGGTGGGTGCAGCCAGTTCAAGAATCACCTGAGGCGCGCCCTTTGTGACCCGAAGCTGACCTGCATCGGATTCAACGGTGGTCTCCGTGCGCTTGTGCACAGGGTCGAAGGGCTGAAAATGAACGAGCTTGTACTGCTTAACCTGACCGGCATCCTTCAGCCCGCTCAGCACGGCCAGGTCGATTGGATCCCCGCTCTCGGCACTCGAAGCAAGTGAAGCCGCGAGAATTATTCCCTGAGGAGTCACACCGGTCGCGCAAAATGGTTCACCCAGCGTAAGTTTGTTCTGCGTCAATGTGCCTGTTTTGTCAGAACAGAGAACATCGATTCCCGCTAGCTCCTCCATCGCGGCAAGGTGCGTGACGATAGCTTTTTTTCGAGCCAGGATGCGAGCGCCTACAGCCATGGTCACCGAGAGAACTGCCGGCATCGCTACGGGAACGGCTGCAACCGTGAGAACCAGCGCAAATTGCAGGGTTGTCAGCATCCTGTCGCCCCGAAACAGAGCGACTGTCAGAATCAACAACATCAGGCCGATGGCAATAAAGATCAGGTAGTCCCCGATCTTCAGGACCGCCCGCTGAAAATGGCTCACGGTATGAGCGGTTTCCACGAGATGCGCGGTTTTGCCAAAATAGGTGTTCCGTCCGGTCCCGTAAACCAGCGCATCGATCTCCCCTTGTTTAAGAATCGAACCGGAGTAGACGGGCTGTCCGGCCTTGCGGGTCACAGGAAGCGACTCTCCCGTCAGCGCAGATTGATCCACCATGACGGGATCACCCTCGAGCAGGCGTGCGTCCGCGGGTACAATGTCGCCGATACGAAGGTGCAGCAGATCGCCGGGCACCAGCTCCCGTGCGGGGATTGTGGTCCAAGTTCCGTCGCGCTTGACCCTCGCCTGCAAGGCCAGGGTGGCCTTGAGTGCGGCAACAGCATTCCCCGCCTGGAACTCTTCCCAGAAGCCAACCCCGGCATTCATCAGCAGCAATGCCAAGATGATGAAAAAATCTTCCCGATGATGAACCAGGGCTGAAAGAATCGCGGCAACCTCAATCATCCATGGGATCGGACCCCAGAAGTAGGAGAGGAATTTTATTATGGGGTTGACTTTTTCTTCGGGCAGTTCATTGAAACCATACTGCTTCAGCCGGTCTTGTGCTTCCGCGCGGCTAAGCCCCTTGCCGGATGCGTCTAATCGCGATTTGACAACTTCAAGCGGAAGATTTCCCAGTTCACTACTGGCATCCTGTTGTGGGAGAACTCTCGCGGGGTGGCCCATATCACTTCTGTCTTTCGTTGAGACGATCCGGTTAGATTACGGAGTTTGCCCGTCGCTAAGTTCTCTTGGGCAAAAAGCTGCATTCTCTCGAGACATTAAAGATCGGTGGCGGCCACGATCTGTTTGATTGTTGTCCGTGAGCAGTAGTACCTCAAATACAAAGATGCATCAGGACCTGGCTCGAGCGCCATTGGACTTTGGTATCGGTGCTGTGATCTCAGCGTCGCTTCGGTGTGCCTAACGACCTTCGCTCAATCATTCGAAAGTATCGTCGATGCTATCGTCTAATTGTCCGGCTTTGCTCCTTGTGGTGTCATGCCAACAGGCCGCGGCGACTTGTGATGGCTGTTCGCGGTGATGATCAGGTTACACAATTCAGCACCCATTACCAGAAGGGGGCATTTGCACATGAAGAACAAACCAGTCTCCACATTTGCAATCACTGGAGTGGCCCTTACACTAACCCTGTTGATCGGCCTGACCCTTTCGGCGCAGCAGGACAGGTATACGCTGAAAGTGCCGGATGGACTCGCATTCTCTGAGTTCCGGGGATTCGACACATGGCAGACCATCGCAGTCAGTGAAACCGAAACCAGCGTCAAAGCAATCCTGGGAAATCCAACGATGATTAAGGCCTACAAGGAGAGTGTCCCGGACAATGGAAAGCTTTTCCCCGAAGGCTCCAAGACCGTGAAAATCGAGTGGCTCAAGAAAAAGAATCCAGAGTCGCCGTATTTTGTTTCCGTGTGGCCGACCACTCGACCGGAAGCGGCAGAGCGCAAATGACAGGCAAGCCTAGTTCTGGTTTCCGCCCCCGTGGGTTTGCTGGCAGACCTTGCAAAATGTCGGCGGCTCGGTGTTGTCCACGTGGTGCCGCACCGGTTCGAACGTCCTGAGATAGGCGAACGTCGCGATAATATCCTCGTCCGTCATCCCTCGGTAGACGTGCCAAGGCATGATCTGGTTGAGCTTCCGCGCCCTGACAAATCCGGTGCGGATCACCTGAGTAAACATGGCTTGGTCGTAGTAAGAAATCCCCGATGGATCGGGAGTGATATTGAAGCTCGCCACGCGGCCCCAGGGTCCATCAAGAATGAATCCGCCGGCAAAGTCCATGCCCGGCAGCGGTTGCCCATGTGCGTCGTGCGGCGTGTGACAATCCGCGCATCCAGCGATTGTCACCAAGTATTTCCCGCGCTTTTCGGGAGTCGAAACATCGGGTTCGGGCACTGGCGCGTCCAGTGGATGCGGCACGCTGCGGATCAGGTATTTCACCGGGAAAATCAGGTCGGTCGTCGGCAGCTGCTTGCGCACCGGCGGCAACGACCGAAGGTACACGATGATCGACGCCAAATCTTCATCGGACATGGATCGGAAATCCGGGTACGGCATGAACGGAAACAGCGCCCGCCCATCGTGGCCGACGCCCTCGCGGATGGCGCGTGCCAATTGATCGTCGCTCCAGCTCCCTGCACCCGTTGCGGCATCTGGAGTGATATTCGGCGCATACACCTTTCCGGGAAAGCCCTTGAGGATGTTCATGTCCTGGCCCGCGCCCAGCGTGTTGGGGAGCACGGGCGCATCGTGCGCGGTCCAATCATGTTCCGCATGGCACCCCATGCAGTCGGTTACGTTCCGGACCAGGTACTCGCCACGTGCCAGCCGTGCAGGCGTGCTCTCGAACTTCCGCGCCGCTAGCGCGCGTGTCCGAGGTCCGATGAACGGACGCCACCCGATCGTGAAGGTGATCCCCGCCGCCAAAACAACCGCCAGCGCGGAGAACACCCATCCCAGCGTGTTTCCAAGTCTGTTCATTCTAGAAACCTCCAGCGTGCGGAGCAGGCGTGAGGCCGTGGCGGCCCATGATCTCCGCCAACTTTGCCCGGTCCGGCTGACCACCAGCGGCCGCTTTGATTACCTCAGAAGACTCGCGGATCTCCGCCCTGTAGATCACACCCATACCGCTGCTGATCTTGTCAACGATGCGCTAGTGAAAGAGGGTGCAGCCGATCGAATCGAGCCTGCCGGCCCCAGACAGTTGATAGCTGCGGCCTTGTCTCCCGACGAAAGTCGGGCCGATTCTACACCAAGAGGCTTCGCGGGATCGTGCCAGGATGACGGGCTAAAGCCGTCAGTATCAAGCTCTGAACGGCACGGCCGAAAGCCTTGCCCTCCCAAAAACCGTTCGAGCTTATGTCGAGGACTTACGGGACACGGCATTAGTGGTTGGAAATGGTTTGTGCGATTGAGTACGATTCCAGGAACCCAAGAACATCGATGAAAGGGAGGAAGTGAAAATGAGAATTAGGAGCATGGGCCTCGCCCTAATGCTTTTGCTATCGTCAATACCTTTCATATCGTCGCGAGTGGCGGCGCAAAGCGCAACGGCGGGCTATCCGAGCATGGCCCCGCCTGACCAGTACCGGATGGGGCGAGAGGCTGAGATCTCTCTGGCACGGAATCCCCCGGAATCATTTTCGGGCAAGGCCGAAAGCCTGATTCTCACGCGTCAAGGTTTTGAAACCGTCGTAAAGGGCACAAACGGTTTCGTCTGTAGGTGGAGCGATCGTGATCCGCCTACGTGGAGGATCCGGACTTCTGGAATCCCAAACTACGTGCTCCAATTTGCTATAACGCTGTAGCCGCGCGGTCTCAAGTATCGGTCACAATCAAAAGGACCGAGGTGGTATTGGCGGGAGGGCCGAAGGCCCGGGTTTTCGACGCGATCAAAGCGTCCATCGAGAACAAAGGATTGCCTACAGTGGAGCCGAAGGCGATGGCCTACATGCTGTCAAGACAACAATATCTGAGCGCTAGTGACCGACACTGGCGTCCGCACCTGATGTTCTACACGCCCGAGACTGGTCCCAAAGGCTGGGGCGCTGGCCTAGCGGGCTCGCCCCTATTCGGATTTGAACATGCAGCGGAACACCTGACCGTGTTCATTGTTCCCGTCAGCCGATGGTCGGACGGGACACCTGCTTTGTCGGATAAGCCCTGAACCAGGGGGGTCTTAGGACCCACTACCAGGAGGAACTCGCTCTAGGGTGAGCCCACATGCGCGCCCGCGGCGGTGATGGCATCAGTCCGGTGCGAGGCGAGGTCAGATGTCGCCGAGGAGTCTCGCGAGTACAATAAACTACAAATCCGCCTTTGCGGTCCGGAGGCGTGCCATGACTAAACCTGCATTTCTAACGATTGTGGTGCTTGCCTGCGTGCTTGGCACGAGCGCTCAAATGAAGGACGTTTATATTCCCGGGATACCGGCCCCGCCTCCCCCGCTGGACCCGGACCACGGGAAGACGGGTCCGGACGAGCCGAAGTTGCAGCGGCACGTCGACCTCGTGAAACTGCAGCAGGAAGCTGATGACCTGGCCCGCACCGCGCAAACCATCCCCACAGATGTGGCCGGGGTCCGTCAAGGCATGCTGCCGAAGGACATCATTGAGAAGTTGAAGCGGATCGAGAAATTGTCGAAGCGGCTGAGGAGTGAGCTGAATCCTTAGACCGCGGATCCGTTTTTCTGCCCGCCGGTCCGGGTGAGGGATCTTCAGTCGTCCATGCCGAAAAAGAAACCCGGTCTCGGGCGAGGCCGGGTTTCTGTTTGTGGTTTGAGATCGGTTAGAAGATGAACTTCGCCGCCAATTGCACCACCCGTGCCAGGTGCGCTGAGTTCATCTCAAACAGGTTGGAGCCTCCCGCCGTGATACAACTCGGATCGCCGGCGGAGTTGGTAGCGGCGGTGTTGGGATTGGGGCAGCTCATAGAGCCCGAGAATCCTGCCCACTCGGTGTGGTTGAAAATGTTAAAGCCCTCAAAACGGAACTCGAAGGCCATGTTCTCCTTGATGGCAAAGTGCTTGAACAATGCCATATCAAAGTTCAGCCGCGAGGGATTGCGCACCGAATTTCTTCCCGCGTCGCCGAAAGTGAGTCCTTGTGGTATGGCAAAAGCCCCTGGGTTGTAGGCGAACTCGGAGTACGCGGAGGAAGCCAGATCACTGGTTGAGGGTATGTTCGCATTGGGATTGCCAATGCGATCCGGGAAGGAACCGGTGCCCACGCCGTTGCCGACGCCTGCATTGTCGCCATAACTTGTCCCGTTGGTCACATTGACCGGTGTCCCAGTGGCAAAGGTTTCAATGCCGGACCACTCCCATCCGCCCACCAGCGAGTGCGTCAAACCAGTCTTGCGGAAGAATGGAAGGTCATACACCCAGCCGACGTTGAGCATGTGACGCTCGTCAAAATTGGAGCTGGCTCGAGTGAATGCCGGGTCATAGGAATTGACGAATGTGCCGTCGTAGCGATCGGAGGAGTCGTCGATGGAGTGGCTATAGGTGTAAGCCGCGGTCAGGTTCAGGCTACCCACGCTCTTGCGCCCGGAAACTTGCAGGGCGTTGTAGTTCGATGAGGCTTTGTTCTCCAGCCGCTGAATGGTCGAAACGCCATAGAACGGGCGATACGGGTCGGCGTCATTGCCGCAAGCCACAGCCAGGTTCGTAGCCCAGCCGCCAGTCTGCGCGGCCGTATAGGTCGTAGCTCCCGTACCCACACCGCTGACCGTATATGTCCCCGGCGTGGCGGTTGCAGTTGCGGCCTGACCTGCGACGCTGACTCCCGCGCAATCATATTGCGAGATGATCTGGCCCGGCCCATAAGGATTTTGCGAGGACGGAACCGGGTACAACTGGTTCAAGTCGCTCTGCCGGCCCAGATGCGTACCCTTGCTGCCCACGTACGAGACAGTGACGACTGTGTGCCCAGGCAGTTCGTGCTGCACATCGAGGTGCCACTGTTGCATGTAGGGCCAAATCGCTTTGTTAGGAATGGAGTAGAAGCCAAGCGGGAACGCTGGGGCCGCGGTCCCGGTGGACGCTCCGATGTTCTGGTAACCCACAACGTTAATCTGCGACGAGCTCTGTAGCAGAGGCGAAGACTGGCTTTCCATGCCTTCGGTATCGGCTTCGTTTCCGTTGGCGTGCTCGAAGAAGATGCCGTAGCCGCCGCGGATGGCCGTCTTGCCATCGCCCTTTGGATCCCAGGCAAATCCCACGCGCGGAGCAGGATTGAATAAGTGACCTGCCATGCAGCCCGGGTTCGAGGTTGAGCCGACCGACGCATTGGGGAATCCTGCATAGGTAACGGGCCCTCCGGAGGTTCCGCAAGCGATGAGGCCGTCGAATGGGTTGCCAGCTCCCAGCACCAGCGCCCCTGCGTTTCCGGTGATGGAGCCGTCTCCGTCTTCCGTTGGCGCGTTGGCAGCGGTATAGGCGTCGGGGTCCCAGTTGTAAGCGTGGTGGTAACGGTCGCGGTAAGTGCCCTCCAGGCTGACACGCAGGCCCAGGTTCAGGGTGAGACGGTCTGTAGCCCGCCAATCATCCTGGAAGTATGGCTCCAGAATCTTGTACCGGTTATAGAACTTCAACTGGTTGCTGCCCTGAGAGAAGCTGGCAATGTTGCCCAACAGCATGTCGGCAAAAGCGTTGCCGGAACTGACGGGTGAGCTGATGTCATAGGTGAGAGAGCCATTGACCTGAACGCTGCTGAGTTCGTTTTTCTGCGCCGCTACAAAGTAAGCGCCGAAGGTCAGATTGTGCCGACCGACAATCTTGGTGACGTTGTCGCGATAGGTGTAAGTCGGGTTGGAATTGTACGGGCCTTCCGGCCAGATTCCGTCGGGATCTTCCGCGAAGCCCCCTCCGTAAGCCACTCCGCCGCTGATGTTGATCGCGGGCAACTTGCCACCGGCGCCGTTGTTATAGAGATATCCCATGGGGAAGCCCGAGGGCAGCTTGTAGTAGCCTTCAGACTTGAAAGCAATGTGATCGGTGGTGTAACTGGCGACAAATTCATTCAACAACGTCGGGGAAATCGTGCTGGTCAAGCGAGCCACGACGCTGACGCCAGGCCCGTTAAAGAACGTCTGCGTGGTGGGGAATGATGCGGAATCCCAGATGGGGCCGGGTTCCAGCGTAGTCCAGGAATCATGGATGTAGCGAAAAGTTGCACGGTTGTGCGAGTTGATGTTGTGGTCGATGCGCACCAGTTCTTCGCGCCAGTTGGTGGGCAGCGAAATATTGGTGTTATAGATCGCGGCCCCGGGTACATCGGAGGTGGCGAGGGGAATCAGCGGCAATAGCGCCGCCGCAGCTGGATCTACCGGCAAGGGGCCTAAACTGCCGTTGTAAGGATGGCCGGTCCGGGGATCGATGGGGCAGTCTACCATGGAATTCGAAATTGGATTCGGACACACATCGCTGAAGTCGCCGCTGCGCTCCGCGCTATAAGGAACTGGTTCGTTGAAGGAACTCGGCACACGGTCGCGGCGCCATTCTTGCGACCAGAAAAAGAATGTCTTCTGCTTATCCTGATTGTAGACACCCGGGATATACACTGGTCCGCCGAAGGTGTAGCCGAAATCGTTTTTCTTGTACGGGGGTGTAGTACCCGATCCGCCCCGGTAGTCGCTGTTGAAGTAGTTGTTTGCATTGAGGGCGTCGTTGCGCACGAACTCATAGGCGTCACCGTGGAACGCCTTGGTGCCACCTTTGGTTTCAACTTCGACCGTGCCGGAACCATTGCGTCCGTATTGCGCGCCGTAGTTCGAGGTCAGAACCTTAAACTCCGAAATCGCGTCCACACTGGGATAAACGTTCAGGGTGCCGTTGCTGCCGTTATCCATGTTGTCGCCGCCATCGAGTTCCCAGTTGTTGTACTCAGTGCGGCCGCCATTCATGCTGAAGGCGACGCTGCCGTTGATGCCGACCTGGGGCTCATCCATGCCGGTCTGGTTGCTCACGCCGGGAACCAGGCTCACCAGTGTGGTGAAGTTACGGCCGTTGAGTTCGAGTTGGGTGATTTCCTTGCCCGTAACCGTGCCGGCGAGTTCTGAAGATTGGGTTTCAACCTGGGCGACGTTCTCGCCCTCGACAATCACCTCAGTGGTGGCGGCGCCGACCTGCAGAGTCACATCCACGCGCGCCTTCTCCGCCACATCCAGCACCACTCGTTTGGCTTCGTACTTCTTAAATCCGGGCGCGGTCACGATGACGTCGTAGGTGCCTTGCGGCAGGGCGGACTGGGCATAGTCGCCGGTCGAGTTGGTCGCCATCTGGCGGGTGATGCCGCGCTCGGGGCTGGTCACTACCACCGTGGCACCGGTAATCGCGGCTCCGGATTGATCCTTCACCGTACCGGTGATCTGCCCGGTCTGAGCCAAACCGGCCGCGCACATCATGAGGACGAACAACAGCCCTAACAGCACACCAGAAGTTTTCATAGCGATAGCTCCCCATCGGCGCGGGTCTTGCCGCGCTGATTCAGTCGACCTTGCACGTTGTTGTGAGCCTCGCGGCTCAACGCCCGTTGCATACAGCTGTGCCTGCCTGGAGTGAGACCCGATGCAGGGGTTATTAAAACGAATGAATAGTGCGTTTATACGACGACCGCTGTCAAGGAAAAAAGCAATAGAGGATCCAGTAGAGTGGTGAGCCGAATCACCGAAAGGCACGGGGCTGGCTTAAGCCAGGCTCTTGGTCGACTCCCGCACTACCAGTTCCGGGGCAACTTTGCGGTGGGTGGCGCCGATTTCCCGCTTCTCCAGGACGGCATTGATGCCGTCGACCACGATCCCCACCGCCGAGGCGCCCATGGCCTCCATTGGCTGGCGCACGGTGGTAAGGGCAGGGGAGTAAATCGCCGAAGTGGAAACATCGTCGAAGCCAATCACTGAGCATTGCTCGGGCACCCGGATGCCGGCTTTGTTCAAGGCGCGGATGGCCCCAAAGGCGCTCATATCGTCGAACGCGAGCAGGGCGGTGAACGAGCGCTTCTGCCGGATCAGGTCCTCGGTCAGCTTGTAACCCGACTCAAAGCTGGAAATGGGATCACGAGATTCTGGCAGGTCCATGATGAGGCGGCTGTCCAGTTCCATGCCGCATTCCCTGGCGCAGCTGCGGATGCCGCGCCAGCGCGGAGAACTGTCGGTCAGCGCCTTGGGACCGCGGATGAAGGCGATCTTGCGATGGCCGATCGAGTAGAGGTGCTCGAGCGCGAGGTGGCCGCCGACTTCGTTGTCCACGATGACGGAACTGATGGAATCGGTTTTCAGCTCGAATCCGATCATCGCGGTGGGAATGCTGCTTTTTTCCAAGTCGCCCAGCAGGTTGATATCGAGAAACAGCCAGTTCGCGACGACAATCAGAGCCTCAATGCGCCGGTCGAGCAGCATCTCCAGATAGCGCTCGAAGCGGCTACGTTCGTTGTGCACATCGGTGAGAATGGGCAGATAGGACGACTGATACAAGGTATTCTCGATGCCGCGGAGCACCAGCGTGCAGTAGGGGTCGGTCATGTCAAAAACCATGACTCCGACGGTGTGGCTGCGCTTGCTGCGCAGCGAACGGGCAAACTGGTTGGGGCGGTATCCCAGCTTCTGGGCGGCACGCTCGATCTTTTTTTTGGTCGCGGGAGGGATGTAGCGCGCCAGCGGCGCGTTGTTTAAAACGATGGACACCGTGGTGGAGGAAAACCCGCTTTCTTTCGCCACATCGCGTATGGTTACCATGGCAGGGGCCAGCGCCGGAACAAAGTATTGCAGTATTGAAAGACCTGGGAGTTTTGTCGCCACGCCCGAGGCTTGCTTCCGAGCGTATGCTGGCGGACACTACAGCAGAGACTAATACCGGTGTCAAGCGCGCGGATCACATTGAAGTATTTCGTAGGCGTCGCACTGCTGGGCGCAAGCCTGGCATTTGCCGCACCCCAGGCCTCGTCCGCGCCTGCTGCTACGGACCCGGCCCAGATCTTTCAGCGTGGTCAGGATGCGCTGGCGCAGGCTCGGCTGGACGAGGCTGAGCACGATTTTCGGCAAGTGCTGCAACTCGATCCTAGCTCCGGTGCCGCTTACGCTAATCTTGGCGTCGTCTCCATGCGGCGCAAGCAGTGGGCTAAAGCGTTGCAGGATCTCGAAAAAGCCGAGCGTCTGCTGCCGCAAATCTCCGGCATACGCCTGAACATTGGGCTGGCCTACTTCCGGCAGAATGAATTTCTGAAGGCCATTCCGCCGCTTGAATCGGTGGTACGGGACCAGCCCAATGCCTTGCAGCCGCGGTACCTGCTCGGCCTGTGCTATTTCTTCGCCGAGCGTTGGGCGGATGCAGCGACCATTCTGGAGCCGCTCTGGTCCCAGGAATCGGGCCAATTCCCTTATTTGTACGTGCTTTCCAACGCGGCCCACCGCGCTGGACAGAAGGAGCTCGATGACCGGGCGACCGGGCAGTTGATCAAAATCGGAAATGGGACGCCCGAATACCATCTCTTCGTCGGAAAATATCATCTGAACCTCGGGCAGTACGATCAGGCCTTGGCGGACTTCGAGGCGGCAGCCAAAGCCGATCCCAAGCTGCCTTTCGTGCACTTCAATCTTGGGCTGGTGCACCTAAAGAAGCAGGAGTACGCGCAAGCGCGGGATGAATTTTTGAAAGACGCCGCGGTCGAGTCCGATTTGGCGCTCGACTACAACGAATTGGGAAATGTGTACTGGCTGATGCAGGACGATAAGGACGCGGAAAAAAGTTATCGCGATGCGCTGCGCCGCGATCCCCGGCTGGTGGATTCCCGCCTCGGCCTGGCCAAGATTTATCAGAAGCAACAGAAATATACTCTGGCGTTGCCCGAGGTCGATGCCGCGGTCAAATTCGATCCCGAACGCCCCGAAGCCCATTACGTCCGCGGACAGGTGCTGCTCCACTTGGGACGCAAAGAAGAAGCCCGGAAGGAATTGGACGCCGCGCAACGCATCAGCAGCGGACGCCAAAAGCAGGTGGAATCGGGCACCGTTCCGTCTCCCGAACTGCTGCAGGATGCTCAGTGAGACCCTGGCGCCCACAGCGTTTCCTTCCCGTACAACCGTAATTTGCCGCTCTGGCAGGAGGAAGAATCCATGAAACGCTTTCTGAAAATACTAGGAATCGTCATTGCCGTATTGATTATCATTCTCATCGCGTTGCCGTTTTTCATTGACGCGAACGTCTTCCGTCCAAAACTCGAATCAGAACTCACCGACGCTCTGGGCCGACAGGTAAGCGTCGGAAATCTGTCGCTCTCGATTTTCACGGGCTCAGTTGCCGCCGACAACATTTCTATCGCCGACGATCCCAAGTTCAGCAACACTCCGTTTGTGCAGGCGAAATCGTTGAAGGTCGGAGTGGAATTGATTCCGCTGACTTTTTCCAAGACTCTCAATGTCACCAATCTGACGCTGAATGAGCCCCAGATCAGCCTGGTGAAATCGGAGGATGGTCAGACCTGGAACTTCTCCAGCCTGGGAAACAAGAACGCATCCGCGCCGACGCCCGCTCCCGCAGCCGAAACTACTGCCAACACCAGCGAAGAAAAGAAAGCGTCGGGCTCGGCGGGAGCGCCGAAATCCGCGCCGGCAGCGAAATCCGCAGCGGCGCCGAATCCGGCACCAGCGACTCCTCCCGCGGAAAGCTCATCGAGTTCGTCACCTGCCAGCAGCAATCCCAATCTTTCGGTGAAGAAGCTGAAGGTGAACAATGGGCAGCTGACCGTCTCCCGCGCCGACTCGACCGAGCCGCAGCGTGTATACCGCAAAGTTAATATCGAAGTAAAAAACTTTTCGTTTACGACGGCGTCTCCTTTCCAAATGTCGGCCGATCTTCCCTCGGTCGGAACCATGAAACTCAGCGGCGGCGCTGGCCCCATCGACCTCACCAACGCGGCGCGCACCCCTTTTCACGCGAAAATTTCGGTGCAGAAGATGAATCTGGCTAGCTCTGGATTTATCGATCCGGCGGCCGGAATTGGCGGCAACGCTGACCTCGATGGCAACATCGTCTCCGACGGCCATCAAGCGAAGGCGGACGGCACAGTCGTCGTGAATGGCCTGAAGGTGGCGGCAAAGGGATCGCCTGCCGGACGTCCCGTGGACGTGAAGTTCGGGGTCGTGGATGACCTAGTGAAACAAAGCGGCGAGATCAGTCAGTGCGACATTTCGATGGGCAAAGCCGTCGCCCATTTGACCGGAACCTTCGACACGGCCGGCAAAGTGACCGTTGTCCATCTCAAACTCGACGGCCCGAACATGCCAGTCGACGATCTGGAAGCCATGCTGCCGGCGCTCGGCGTCACATTGCCTCCGCAGGCAACATTGAAGGGCGGCGTTCTCAACGTCACCGCCGACACCTCCGGAGCAGTGAATGAACTGGTTACGGTCGCGAACGTGAAACTGGAAAACACGCAACTGGCAAATTTCAACCTCGGACAGAAATTAGGCGGCGCCGTCTCCGCCCTCGGAGGCAAAAACACGGGCAACGACACCACCATCCAGAACTTCAACTCCGACGTCAAAGTTGCGCCGCAAGGCACGCAAGCCAGCAACATCAATCTGACGGTGCCGGCGATCGGAGTGCTCACGGGCGATGGAACCGTCAGCCCCTCCGACCAGCTGGCATTCAAAATGAAAGCCGAGGTCGGGGGATTGGGCATCCCCTTTGGCGTCACGGGTACCAGTACCGACCCCAAGTTCACGCCTGATGTAAAAGGAATGGCGAGCGGGCTGTTGCAGGGCGCGCTCTCCAGCGCTAGCGGCGGAAATAAAAATCAGCAGCAGAATCCGATTAACAACGTGATGGGGCTGTTCAAAAAGAAACAGTAAAAGTGAGGTCTCAAGGCTTCAGGGTTGCAAGGAAAGACGCTACTTGCAACGTTGGAGCTCCTGGAACCTGCTTGTGCTGGGAAAAATCGGGTTCGACTACCCCATGAGTTGAATCACGCAGAAGCGTGACCGCCGTCACAGAAATGAGAAGTCGATAGGGCTTAAATAGGCACAATTGAACTAGGCCTTCTAGTCATAGGATCGCCCGGCTCCACCCACAGAACCCCACAAGCCGTTACCCCAGACGGCGGGAGCCGGGCGCTTGAAGGCCCCCAAAGATTGCGGCCCTCCCAGCCCTCCCCTGTATGCAGCAATGATCAATGATCAGTGCCCAGGGATGAGTGTCCCATTGATCATGGAGGCGACTTCTAACCGTCTATCAGCCCCATGCCATCTGGAGCCCCACGTGTGTCTGGTGGGACACGTGCGTGGTGCGGTAGCCACGCCGCCAGCTCCCCTTCCCGCTTAGAGTCCATCTGGTTTCAGTGAAATACGTTCTGGCCTTCGTCCTGCCTTGTAGAAAAATGCTGAATGATCCATGCGGGAGGGCGAGATGGGCAGAGTCGCCGACAAGACGCAAAGCAGCATCGCAGCAAAGATTCTTGTAGTGGCCTTGATCCTGGTAAGCCCCTCGGTGGCACAGACCGCTGGACCTGTTTCAACGGAACGATCCGGCCGCAGCGTCGTCATCAGCATTCCTGACCGCAAACTGGCAGTGATCGCGGACGGAAATGTAATCGCGAGATTTCCCGTTGCGGTGGGAGCGGCGCAGAGCCCGAGCCCCACTGGAGAATTCCGCATCGTTAGCCGGGTTGCAAATCCCACGTATTACCACCCCGGCACAGTCATTCCCTCCGGTAAGGACAATCCCGTGGGCACGCGCTGGCTGGGATTGAGCCAGAAAGGGTACGGCATACACGGAACCAACCTTCCGCGATCGATCGGGCGGGCGGCTTCGCACGGGTGCATTCGACTCAGAAATCGCGACATGGAACGACTGTTCAGCATGCTGCAAATCGGGGACGTGGTCGAGATTCACGGCGAGCGCGACGAGGACATTGCGGAGATCTTCGGAGCACGAGCCAGCGAGACCGTCGTAGCTGAGACGCAGGTTTCGCCGCAAACCTCGGGACAGTGAACGCTGGCTCGAATTGGACGGAAAAAGAATCTCAGGAGGACGTTATGCAAATGGCAATCACATTCATGGCAGTGATAGCGGGAATGGTTTTCTCACTGGCGGTGGCTTTGTTGGCGGAGGAGTTGATCTTCGGGCAAGTCTTCCGGCTGTTCTTTGCCCGGCAGGCGGCAGAGGTGAAATCAGGGCAGAAGCGCTAAGGCGCAAGGAGAACTACGATGCTGGCACTGAAGTATTTGCTGATGACCGGCGGCCTCGGGATGATGCTCGCGGCCGTAAGTATTCTGGGTTATGACCTGTATCGCGAAGTGATGTACCGGCGGGCGCTGGGGACGCCGGGAGCTAACGTGCCCGGCGAACCGGAATGGCGGTGGAGAATTTCTGTCGCTCTGGGATTACTGGCCTGGGGACCGATTCTGCTGGCCTTCAGCATTGTGGTGGTGCCGAGCGGAATGGCCGGGGTGCGCGTGAGCCAGACCAGCGGGACGCTGCCAGGGACGCTTTATCCCGGCGTGCATCTGGTGCTGCCGCTGGTGGAGGATGTCGCGTTATTCGACACGCGCGATCAGGTTTTCACCACCGGCGTGCTGGAGGATGGAAAGAATGCGGCGGCGAACGTTTCCGGCAGATCGCAACTGCTCGACGTGCAAGCGAAAGAAGGACTGACCTTGGGCCTGGCGATCACGGTGCGGTACCGGCTCGATCCCAAGCGGCTGGACTACATCGAAAACAATTTGCCGCGTCCTGTGGAAAGAGAAATCGTGCCGCCGGTGGTGGCTAGCGCATGGCGGGAACTGGTTCCCAACTACACGGTACGCGACGTTTTTTCTGCCAAGCGCGAGGAAGTGCGCGGTCGGGCGGCTGGGGTGATCACTAAGAAATTGGCCGAGGATGGAATCGTGGTGAAAGAGGTCATGCTGCGCGACATTCAATTGCCCGAGGAATATGCCAAAGGACTGGAGACGCTTCTTTTGAAGGAGCAGGAAAACGATCGCATGAGCGTCGAGACCGAGCTCAAGCAGAAGCAAGTCAAAATTGCGGAGCTGGAAGCGGAGGCGAACAAGGTACAACAGATCAAGGAAGCGGAAGGCCAGGCGCAAGTGCACGTATTGCAAGCGAAGGGCGAGGCGGACGCGATGCAATACACGCTGCCGCTGAAGGAAAAACAGATTCAACAGAGCAAGCTGGAAGCGGAGGCGCGCAAGGAAGCAACGCTGCAGAATGCAGAGGCGGAGGCGCAAGCCAAAGTCATCGACAGCAAGGCCGAGACCGAACGGCGGAAGCTGCTGGCGGAGGCGGAAGCGAACCGCATTCGGGTAACCGCGGCAGCCGATGCCGAGCGGATGCAAAGTGAGGCGGTAATCTTGAAGGAGAATCCGCTGCTCATTAATAAGATCGTGGCCGAGCGGCTGTCGGACAAGCTGCAGATCATGATGGTGCCGGCCGATGGAAAATTCTTCTTTGCCAATGACGTACTGCGCAGCATGAGCGTGGGCAGTCAAGCCACCCAGAGCGAACAAGCCGAACCACAATCGAGGTAGTTCGAGTCAAAATCCCCACCCTGCCGCAGAAAGCGTGGCAAGGGTGGGGCAAACGCGGCGGAAGGATGAGGCCAGCGCGGTGGAGATGGTGTCCAAACAGTACAGGGGAGGAGGCGGGCGGCATGGGCAAAGCGATTTATAATTTGGCCATCCCATCGCGCATTCTGAAATCGGTGAACTGCGGCTGGCACTTCCCCCCGGTCCTCCGTCCGGCTGGGTCCCTTTTTCTTTTTCTTGGGTTCGGGCTGCTTGGGTTCGAACCCGCGGTTTCGCTGCAGGCAGCCGACTGGAGTCTTCCCGAGCAGCAACTGGCGCGAAAAATTGTGGCCGTGACCGGACCGGGAGCGATGGCGCTGACCGTGGAAGATCGCTCTTCGCTGGGGCGGCGGAACAGCGAGATCGTGCAAAATGGATTGCGCGCGGCCCTGGAGCAGCTTGGAATCCGTTTCGTGGACCCCGAGCAGTCGGCGGCTACGATTACGATCTCTTTGTCCGAGAATCCGGCGTCCTATGTTTGGGTGGCGCAGATCCAGCAGGGCGTGGCGAATGAAGCGGTAGTTATGGTCTCGGTTCCGCGCACCGGCGGGACGGCTGCGGTTCGCGATTCGATGCCGATGAGCTTGCGGAAGAGTCTGCTGTGGTCGCAGGCCGGGCCCATCCTCGATGTCGCGGTTTTGGAAGAAAACGGAAATCCGACGCGCATCGCGGCGCTCGATGGGGAGAGAATTTCGATTTACCGGCTGCAGGAGGGCAAATGGCAGCAGGAGCAGGCCGCGGAAATTTCTCACGCGAAAGTTTGGCCCCGGGATTTGCGCGGCCGGCTGATCCCGGCGAAGGATCGCTGGCTCGATGTTTATTTGCCGGGAGTAACCTGCCACAGCAATACGGGAGCGCCGCTTACGTTGAATTGCCGCGAAACCGACGATCCCTGGCCGATTGTGCCGGCGGGGCTCACGGGCACTTCTTCTGTTTTTCCGAGCCCGGGAGGGGAGAATAAAGCGGCGATTCCGCCGCTGGCCGCGTTCTATGCGCCGACGCGCAATTTCTTCACCGGCGCGCTGACCCTGGCGGTGGGGAAGTTCACCAACGTTCCCAAATTCTATTCTGCTGCTGTGCTGCCCCGCGACAAATACGCTCTGTGGCTGTTCTCCGCGACCGATGGATTCATTCACTTGGTGGACGGAATGAATGATCAGCCCGCCAGGCTCGATTGGGGCAGTTCGATCGCAAGCGTTAAAACCGGGTGCGGAGCGGGCTGGCAGGTCCTGGCAACGAGCCCGGGAGAACGTAGCAGCGATTCGGTGCGCGCGTACGAATTTCCGGATCGCGATCCGGTGCCGGTCAGTGCGCCGGTTGAATTGCCGGGAGCAGTCACAGCGTTGTGGACCGAAGCACGGGGCGACTCGGCGGTCGCGGTGGTGAAAGATCAGGATACGGGGACCTATGAAGCGTTTGATCTGGCGATGGCTTGCGGCCAGTAGCCTGCTGTGGGGGGCACTGGCGGCAAACGCGGAAACCCGTCCGCAATACGGGGGCGCGTTGCATGTCAGCATGCATGCGGCGCCGACGACGCTCGATCCCGCGGATCCGGCGCAGGCTGACTCGTTTGCGCGGCGCACTCTCAGCGCACTGCTGTTCGACACGCTCGTGAGCACGGACGACGCTGGCCGCGTCACTCCCGCAGTGGCGGAATCCTGGAAAGTTTTGAAAGCAAACCAGCGCTGGCGGTTTCGGCTTCGGCGTGGAGTGACGTTTCACGACGGGACGCCGCTTTCTCCCGAGATCGCGGCCGCTTCCCTGCGCTATGCGAATCCATCGTGGACTGTGATGGCGGAGAACGACACGGTGGTGATTGATTGCAAGACGCTTGAGCCCGAACTGCTGGCCGAGCTGTCGCTCTCGCGAAACTCGATTGCAAAGAGAGATTCCGGCGCGGTGGATGGAACGGGACCGTTTTACGTTGTTGAGTGGCAGCCGGGGAAGAAATTGAAATTGGCCGCAGCGGAAAATTATTGGGGCGGGAGACCGTTCCTCGATGGCCTCGATATCGACATGGGACGGGACGATCGAAATCAGGCGACGACGCTCGGAGCGGGTGGAGCGGACCTGGTGGAAGTCGCGCCGGAACAGACGCGGCGCCTTTCGGAGGAAGGAAGCCGGCTGGCGAGTTCGGCTCCGATGGAACTGCTGGCGCTAGTCTTTGCGCGCGAGGCCTCTTCCACCGAGGACAAAACACTTCGTGAAGCTCTGGGCATGAGTGTGGAACGTGGGTCGATTCGCAACGTGCTGTTGCAGGGAACAGGCCAGGCCGCCGGTAGTTTGTTGCCAACGTGGATGACGGGTTACGGATTCGTGTTCTCCGCGTCGGGGGATTTGCCAAAAGCGCGTCAATTGCGGGCTCAGGTGCGCAGCGTTCCGAATTGGAGACTGGGATACGACGGAAGCGACCCGTTCGCGCGGTTGCTGGCGGAGCGTATCGCGCTGAACGCAAGGGATGCGGGATTATCGCTGCAACCGAGTTCATCGGGCATTACGGACGTGCGGCTGGTGCGACTTCCTCTGGCATCTGCCGATCCCTGGGTTGCGTTCGAGGAGTTGACGGCTCAGGTGGGACTGCCCCCAACAAACATTAATGGAGGCTCGATCGATGAGCTTTTTGCGGCGGAGCAAGCGGCGCTGGCTACGGAGCAGGTGATTCCGTTGTTCCATGTGCCGGCGACGTATGCGGCAGAGCCGCGGCTGCGCAATTGGAAGCTCCGAGCCGACGGAAGCCTTGATCTGGCGGATGCGTGGCTGGAGCCGGCGCCATGAGCTTTCAACGCAAACTCCTGGCGGTTTTTGCGCCGACCGTGTTTTTGTCGGTGGCCGGAGTTGCCGGTCTTGTACTGGGAGTTACGCGCAATGCATTTACAAAAAGTGAAAACCAGCGGACGGCCGCGCTGGTGGCGCAGTTTCAGCGCGAGTTCACCCGGCGCGGCGAAGACGTTGCGCGGCGCCTGCAAGGGATTGCAGCGTCCGACGCCGTGGCCCGCATGGCGGCCGCGCTGAATGGCACATCGGCCGCCTCAGCCAACTATTTCGACCTGGCGCGAACCATGGCAGAGAGTCATCAACTGGATTTTCTGGAATTGCTCGACTGGCGCGGCACCATCATTTCTTCGGCACAATGGCCGGCCAAGTTTGGCTACCCCGACAACGCGTTTGAGAACCTGACTGCGTCGAGCGGACAACCGGCATTTCTGAAGCTTGAGGAACTGCAGGACTCGACCGCATTGGGATTGATGGCGGTAAGAGCGGTTGAAATGAGCGAGCATACCGTGTACGTAGTGGGTGGGCGGCGACTCGACAAGAATTTCTTGTCGACGCTGGACCTGCCCCCGGACATGCGGGTGCTTTTGTATCAGAACCGCGGCGATCATTTTTCTGCAGATTGGCTGGTGGACCCATCAGCCGCGGGCAATGCGCCCGACACGACGCATCCAGCCGACCGGCTCGCAGCTTTGGTGGATGGGGTGCGGCGCTACAACACGGAAATGAGCGGAGTCGTGAACTGGTCTGGGGATCAGGCAGATCAGGAGGTGTTTCATGCAATTCCGCTGCAAGGTGCGGGCAAAGATCATCCTTTGTTGGGGATTCTGCTGATCGGAAATTCGCGGCGCCCGTATGTGGAATTGAAGCGGCGCATTTGGGATTCGGCGCTGCTGGTGGGCGGAGGAGGAATCGTTCTGGCGATTTTGCTCAGCAGCTGGGCGGCCGCCCGCGTGACGCGTCCCGTTGTGCAATTGGCGCAGGCGGCGCAGGACGTGGCGGCGGGAAATTGGAATGCTCGCGTGGAGGTGCATGGCGGTGGCGAGGTGGCCCAACTGGCGCAGTCGTTCAATCGTATGACAACGGAGTTGCTGACGCAGAAAGAACGCCTGGTGCAGACAGAACGGGTTGCGGCATGGCGCGAACTGGCGCGGCGATTGGCCCACGAGCTGAAAAATCCGCTGTTCCCTCTGCAGCTGACGGTGGAAAATTTGATACGCGCGCGAACCCAAAATCCGGAGCAGTTCGAGGAAGTGTTTCGCGAGAGCTCGCGGACGTTGCTGGCCGAGATCTCGAATTTGAAAGGAATCATCGGGCGGTTCAGCGAATTCTCGAGGATGCCGCAACCGCAGCTGCAACCGGTGCAGGTGAATGAAATCCTGCGCGGGGTTGCGCAGTTGTTCCAGGCGCAATTGCAGGCGCCGGGACGAGGAGCGATTACTTGCGATCTGGATTTGGACGAACGCGTGGGAACGATCGAGGCGGATCCGGAGCTGCTGCATCGCGCGCTGTCGAATCTCGTGCTCAATGCGATGGACGCGATGCCCGACGGCGGCAGGCTAACATTGCGGAGCCGCCAGGATGATGGTCACGTAGTGATCGAAGTTGCTGACACGGGAAGTGGTCTGACGCGGGAGGAATGCGAGCGTATCTTCACTCCCTATTACACCAGCAAGCAGCATGGAACCGGGCTTGGGCTGGCGATTGTACAGTCGGTGGTGAGCGACCACGGCGGGAGGATCAGCGTGCAGAGCGAGCCGGGAAGAGGGACGACGTTTGTGATCGAGCTCCCGAAAGCGGCGGTCCGCTCTCAGCCATCAGCATTCGGCGAAAGAGCAGAATAGAATGCAGTCTCCGGTCCTACGGAAAATGAGCAGGGCCGCCCTCAACAATTCGAAAAGGGGGGTAGTTGGCGGCTAAAGCACATCTGTTGATCGTGGACGACGAGGCCAATACGCTGGCATCGCTGGCCCGCGCCTTTCGGCTGGCGGGACACGACGCGACGGTGTGTGACAATGCCGGCAGGGCTTTGGAATTGGCGAAGGGGCAGGCGTTCGACTTGATTCTGTCGGACGTAGTCATGCCCGGAGAAGATGGGCTGGCGCTGCTGGAAGAATTGAAACAGCAGGGAGTAACGACGCCGGTCGTCATGATGTCGGGGCAGGCGCACATCGAGATGGCGGTACGGGCGACGCGCCTGGGCGCGCTGGATTTTCTGGAAAAACCCATCTCGACCGACAAGTTGTTGCTTACGGTCGAGAATGCACTGAAACTGCAGCGACTGGAACGAGAGAACCGGCAACTCCGGCAAAGACTTGGCAAGCATGAAATCGTGTGGAAGGGCGAGGCCATGCGGCGCGTCATGGCGCAAGTGGAGCGGGTCGCCGCGAGTGAATCGCGGGTATGCATTCTGGGCGAGACGGGGACGGGCAAGGAACTGGTGGCGCGGACGATTCATGAACGAAGCACGCGATCCGGCGGCCCTTTTGTGACGCTGAATTGTGCGGCGGTGCCGGCGGAGTTGATTGAATCGGAATTGTTCGGGCACGAAAAAGGTTCGTTCACTGGGGCGTCCGGGCGGCACATCGGAAAATTCGAGCAGGCGGACCAAGGGACGATCTTTCTGGATGAGATCGGCGACATGCCGCTGGGCATGCAGGCGAAGTTGCTGCGCGTATTGGAAGAAGGCGAAGTGGAGAGGATCGGCGGGGATAAGCCGATTGCGGTGAATGTGCGCGTGGTAGTGGCGACGCACCGCGATCTGGAAGCACGGGTGCGCGAGGAGAAATTCCGCCAGGATCTGTTTCACCGCATTTATGTGTTTCCGCTGGCGCTGCCGCCCTTGCGCGAGCGGCGGGAAGATATTCCGGCGCTGGTGGAGCATTTTGCCGCGCAAGTTTGCGCGCAGAATAGTTGGAAGCCGGTGCCATTTACGCCGGAGGCGATGGAGGCGTTGCAATCGCATGCCTGGCCGGGAAACGTGCGCGAGTTGCGCAACCTGGTCGAACGATTGATGCTGCTGGCCACCGATGGGCAGGTCGATCTGGAAACGGTGCAGCGGGCGATGCCGAAGGCGGCGTCTGCGGCAGGCATCGGTGTGCCCGGATCGGGTCCATTGGCGGATCGCGTGCAGTCGTTCGAGCGCGAAGTGATCCTGGCCGAATTGAAGCGGAACCATCACAACATGAGCCTGGCTGCCAAAGCGCTTGGCCTGGAGCGCAGTCATCTGTATAAAAAGGCGGAGCAACTTGGGATCGATTTGCGCGCTCTGCGCCGGGAGCAGGGCGCAACAGAGTGACCTCGGGTCAGCGCTGCGATTTCCGGAGACCGACTTGTCCAAACTGATCTGGATTCTTTTCGTTCTTTCCGCATTTCCCGCCCTTGCGGTCGAGCCGCCATCGCCGCCAGTATACGGAGTCCGCATGCAGCAGGCGTGGATTCCGATGAACGACGGGGTGCGCCTCGCGGCTACGTTATATATGCCGGATGGCGCGAAGAGCTCGGAGAAATTCCCTGCCCTGCTCGAGTACTTGCCCTATCGGAAAGACGATGGCACGGCCGCAGAAGATTACGGCAAGCACGCGTACTTCGCGACGCGGGGATATGTGAGCGTGCGCGTTGATATTCGTGGATTCGGGGCCAGCGAGGGCGTTCCCCCGGAGCGCGAATACTCGGAGCAGGAGCAGCAGGATGGGGTGCAGGTCATCGCCTGGCTGGAGCATCAGCCCTGGTCGAACGGCAACGTCGGCATGTTTGGAATTTCGTGGGGTGGATTTACGGCGGAGCAGATGGCGATGCGGCATGCTCCGGGTTTAAAGGCGATCATTGCGGTGTGCGCGACGGCGGAACTTTTTCACGACGACGTCCATTACATCGACGGCATGGCGCACATTGACGAATTCGAATTGAACATGGACATGGCGGAGGGTTGGGTGGGCGCTCCCGACTATTCGCTGGACGAGAAAACTTTGGGGCCGCGATTCGATTCGCCGCCGTGGTCGCTGCTTTATCTGCAGCACCAGCACGATGGGCCGTTCTGGCGCGAGCCAGTTCGGCCGCTGAGCGAAATTACCATCCCAACTTTTTTGATCGGAGGATTGCAGGACGGTTATCGCGACAACATTCCGGACATGCTGATGCAGTCGAAAGCGCCGATCCGGGCGATTGTCGGGCCGTGGAATCATTCTTTTCCCAACAATGCGGATTTCGGACCGCGGGTGGAGTGGCGCGATCAGGCGGTGCGCTGGTTCGATTACTGGCTGAAGGGGCGCGACACAGGAGTGCGCGACGATCCGCGGCTGGTGATTTATATGCAGCACTGGCGTGCGCCCGATCCGAATCTGGCTGAGGTTCCGGGAACGTGGCGGCGCGAAGATGTGTGGCCGCCAGTGGAGGCCAGGAACGCGACTTTGTTTTTGCAGGCAAACCACGCGCTGTCTGATTCCGCTCCGGAGCCAGCGACGCACGAATTGAAATATGTTCCGACGGTCGGCGTCGAGGCTGGGTTCTGGTGGGGAGAATTGCTGAGCGATCCACGGCCGGTGGATGCGTTCAGCCTGGTTTATGATTCGGCGCCTTTAACGGAAGACACGGCCATTCTGGGACGGCCGCGTGCGCTGTTGCAGGCGTCGGCCACCGCGATCCAGGCGGACTGGTTTGCGCGGCTCTCGGATGTGGCTCCGGACGGGACGGTTACGCAGATCACGGGAGCGGGGATCAATGGCGCGCAGCGCGAATCCATGAGCGAACCGCGTGCTCTGGTACCCGGCAAAGTATATCCGCTGGATATCGAAATGCACCTCACTTCATGGGTGTTTCCGAAGGGTCACCGAATTCGGGTGGCGATTTCCAATGCATTGTGGCCGATGATACTGCCTACGCCGTATGCGATGACGACATCGCTGGAACTCGGCGGAGAACAGGGATCGCGGCTGGTGCTGCCAATTGTGGCGGTCAACGGAAAGCCTGCGCCGGAATTTTCTCCGCCGCAGCCGGTTGAGGAGCGTACCGACATAAAAAGTGAAGGATTCCCATGGCCCGGAGAATGGACGGTGGAACGCGATGAGGCGCGGCAGAAAACCACGGTTCACTGGAAGGGAAAAGATGGGGCCAAATATCCATGGGGCACAGAAGATGATTTTGAGAGCATGACATATGAGGGAGATGACGCGCATCCTGAGACTTGCACCGTGCGCGGAGAGGCGGAGAGCGTCTTCGCGTTAAAAGGGCGCACGCTGACGTGGCGCGGCCATCTTCTGGTCACCACCGATCAGCAGAATTTTTATTACAAGTACACGCGGGAGTTGCTGAAAGATGGGCAAATGTTGAAGTCGAAAACGTGGCAGGAGACAATTGCGCGGGATCATCAGTAATCGGCGGGATTCGCTCGAAGCACCTCCCGTCAGCAGAAGCGCGGAGACGCAGCTGGCTACGTTTCTACGAGCACTGGAGTCTGCGCCTTCAGATCGGCGGCCAGGAGACGATGGAATAGCTGCTCGCCGGCCTCGCGGCGGACGGAAAGGCGTCCGGCGCCGTAGGCTCGCGATTTCAAGCCGCGCTGCACGTCCTCGCAGATGCCGAGGTCTTCATCCTGCACGCGGGCGCCGACGTTCACCGATTCGGTGTTGTAGGCGCGGCGGGCCTCGCTCACATCACTGAAATAAAAATCGAAGATCACCGTGCAGTGATCGGCATCTACGGGGATCACGTAATTGGTGTCCATGTAGCCCTCATAGCAATTGATCATCAGGTTGGGATATTGCCAGAAATACCAGGCGCGATCGCCCTTGCGGGTCGCTCCCGTCGCGGCATCTTCGTCAGAGGCAACCATCGGGCTGGACTGCAGGCAGTAACGATCTTCGTTCTCGATGGTGTATTGCTTGTAATCAAGCACGGAGCTGAGGCCCTTGTGCAGATGGGGGACGTGATATCCGCCGTCGAGATAATTGTCGACATAGACTTTCCAATTGCAATGAATGTCGTAGGTACGGCGATCGAAATAGTGCAGCTTGCTGATGCCGAGTGGGGCTACGCGTTTGACGAGGCCGCCCAGAAATTCATGCAACGAGATCGCGTCGGGATCGAGATTGACGAACACGAAGCACTCCCAGGTTTCCACCCGGATGGGAAGCAGACCGTTGCCGGCACGATCGAAATTCTCAACTCCCTCGAATTCGGGCATGCCTTTGAGGGAGCCATCCAGGCCGTACTTCCAGCCGTGATATGGGCACTGCAAGATGGAAGCTTGACCGCAGGGTTGGGTCACGACCGCGGCAGCATGGTGGCGGCACACGTTGAAAAAGGCTCGCAGGGCGCCATCGGCGCCGCGGACGAGCACTATCGGCTCCCCGGCTAGACGCGCGCTGACGAAATCGCCAGGATTCTTCAACTGCTCGGTGCGAGCGACGAGTTGCCAGGTTTTTCCGAAAACGTTCAAGCGCTCGAGTTCCGCGATGCGCGGGTCGGTATACCAGGGCGCGGGGATGGTCGAGGCCTCGGACAGGGGAGCACGATCATTGTACGTGGAGAGGATTTGCTCGATCGATGCCGGCGTGTTCACGTTCTCAATAGTCTTCATGTCTTCGTCCAAAATCTAAAGATATCAGCGGCGATGATTTCCTCGTGCCTTCAACTTGAGTGTGGGTGAAGGGGACGGCGTGCCAATCGCCCGCTGCAATACTGCCAGAAATTGCTGGATTCGCGCTTCCTTTTTCTCCGCTAGTTCCCCTTGGCGGCGGAACAAACCGGGATCCAGTTCTGCGGTCAGCAGCGCATCCTGAAAGCGCTCAACCATCCAGTCAATGATGGACACCATCATTTCGATATCGAGATCGTCGCGAAGTTCGCCCCGCTCCAGCCCGAAACGCACGAAACTGACAGTGCCGTAAGGATCCTCGCTGATCAGAAATCGATTGATCTCGCGTTTCAGAACCAGATCGGTCCCGTAATTCCCAAGCAGCGAAATGCGGTATGGAATCCAATCTTCATGGACGAGGTGCTCGGTGCGCGTGAGCCAGTAACGTAGCACTTCGAAAAATCCTGCCTGGCTAACCTCGGGCGGGGCATCGAGATATTTTGCAAACGAGCGCACCGCGCGTTTGTAGACCTCAAAGAACAATCCGTCTTTGCTGCCGAAATGTTGAAAGACGGACCCCTTGGCGATGCCCAAAGCGACGGCAATGTCGCCGACACGGGCCGCGTGATAACCGTGCTCGGCGAAGTGTTGCGTAGCGGCTTCGACGATACGGCTGCGCTTGGCCTCGGAACGAGGACGCGCCTTGACCTGGCGCTGGTAGAGCGGCGGCATGACTCGGTTGCTGGCGATGCCTGGCATAAGAGAATGACTGAAAGTCACGACAGGATAACTCAGAGATTATACGGTTTCAACTTCAATTTTGTTCACCAATACGGTAAGTTGATTCGATCCGGGGATGACATCCATAACCTTAGGTCATGCTCCAGCAATGAAAACCAACTCGACCTATGATGCCATCGTCGTCGGTGGCGGACACAACGGCCTGACGGCAGCTGCGTATCTGGCGCGCGGCGGACTGTCGACGCTGGTGCTCGAGCGGCGCGAAATTGTGGGAGGGTGCTGCGTCACCGAAGAGATTGCGCCCGGATGCCGCGTCTCGACGACCTCTTATATCGCGAGCATGTTGCGGCCGGAGGTGATCTCGGAGTTGCGGCTGGCGGATCACGGGCTGCGCATGGTTCCCTGCGATCCCGCGATTCAGGTTCCCTTCCCCGATGGCCAGGTTGTGCCCTGGTGGGCCGATCGCGATCGCGCGCAACAGGAATTTGCGAACATTTCGGTCAAGGATGCGGCGCGTTTCGTGCAGGTGGACGATCAATTGAAGAAGCTGGCGCGCTACCTGCAGCCGTTCTTCCTGGAGCCGCCGCCGGAGATTGATACGTCGAGCGTGAAGGGCTGGCGCGATTTGTTCCGCGCCGGCAAGCGATTCCGCGGGATCTCGAATGCGGAGATTGCGCAATTGGTGTCGTTTTTGACCGGAAGCCTGGGCGAATTTCTCGATCAAAATTACGAGTCCGACAAGATGAAGACCATGTTTCTTGCCAACAATGTATATGGCAAGCATGGCGGCCCGTATCAGCCGGGAACGGCGATTGGACTTTTGTTTCACCTGCTCAGCGGCGGAGAACACGAACTACAGGGCTTTTACGGACATGTGATGGGAGGCATGGGTTCGATTACGCAGGCGCTGGCCGCGGCAGCAAAAAAGCTCGGAGTCGAGATTCGTACCGCAGCGCCGGTGGCGCAGATCGACGTGCGGGGTGGGCGGGCTCGAGGAGTTGTTCTCGACGATGGCACGGAAATTCGCGGGCGCATGGTGCTGTCGAATGCCGATCCGAAGCGAACTTTTCTGGGAATGGTGGAGGCGCGGGATCTGCCCGAGGATTTTCTGTTCGCCGTGCGCGGAATCAAAATGCAGGGGCCGTGCGCCAAGGTGAACATGGTACTGGCGGAAGAACCGAAATTTACTGGGACGCCAGCCCATGCCACCGCGTTGGAGCGGACATTTTATACCCTGGTTCCGTCGCTCGAATTTGCCGAGCGCTGCTATGACATTGCCAAAGTCGGGGAAATTCCCAAAGAGCTGTGGGTGGATTGCGTGGTTTCGTCGAACGCCGACCCGTCGCTGGCGCCGGCGGGCAAGCACATTCTGACCTGCTTTGTGCAGTACGTGCCCTACCACCTGCGCGACGGAAATTGGGATGACAAGCGCGAGTTGCTGGGCGACCGGGTGGTGAGAAAGATTGCCGAGTACGCACCGAACGTCCCCGGCTCGATTGTGGCGCGGCAGGTTTTGACTCCGCTCGATCTCGAGCGCACCTACGGGCTGACCGAGGGCAACATTTTTCACGGCGATCTTCGCCTGGAGCAACTTTTTTTTATGCGGCCGGTGCCGGGGTGGTCGCAGTACCGTACGCCGATCGAGGGACTCTATCTGTGCGGAGCCGGGGCGCATCCCGGCGGAGGCGTGACGGGAGCGCCGGGGCGGAATGCGGCGCATAAGGCGTTACGCGATTGGAAAAAGTTGCGGAAGGCGGCGGCATGAACTTGAGCGCTCCATCCAACTCGCTGCCTCGAGTTGCTGATTTTGTAATCCTGGGCGCGGGAGTGATGGGAACATCGATCGCGTTCCAGCTGGCGAAGCGGAAGGCAGGGCGAATCGTGATCATCGACAAAGATCACGTCGGACGCGGCGGGAGTGGGCGCTCGTCGGCGCTGATTCGCATGCACTACAGCTTTCCGCCAGAAGTCGAAATGGCGCTGGTGAGTTTGCGGATCTTTCAGAACTGGCGCGAGGTGGTGGGAGCGCCGGGAGATTTTCGCCAGACGGGATTCGTGCGCATTGTGCACCCGAACGAAATGGCGCGCCTGAAGTTAAATGTTGAAATGCAGCGCAAGCTGGGAACCAGAGTGGAACTGATCGACCGGAGCCAGTTGCAAGAAATGGAGCCAGACTGGCAAGTGGGCGAGGTGGAACTTGCCGCGTATGAGCCAGATTCCGGATACGGCGACGGCGCGGGAGTGGCGGGAGATTTCCTGAGCGCCGCGCGGGAGATGGGCGCGACTTATTTTTCCCGCACGCAGGCGAACTCGATTGCGATCGAGAATGGCCGTGTCACCGGCGTCATCACCGATCACGGAACGATTTCATCTCCCACGGTGATTGTGGCTGTGGGCCCGTGGACGCGGCCGCTGCTGCGGCAAGCCGGATATGACGTGCCGATTGAATGCGAGTATCACCAGGTCGCCATTTTGCGAAACGCGGCGAACATGAAAGGCGGAGGCTGCGCCTGCATTGATTCGGTAACGGCGACTTATTTTCGATCGGATGCGCACGACAAGTTTCTGCTCGGGGATTTCTACGGCACGCGCCCGATCGATCCTGATAATTTTCCGCAGCGCGCTTCCGACGAGTCGCTGGAAGAAATCATCGAACGCGCTAGCCGGCGCGTGCCCAAGCTGGCCGGTGCAGAGGTGATGCGGGGCGTCACCGGCGTTTATGACATGACGCCGGATTCGCGCCCGCTGCTGGGCGAGATCCCCGGCATCGCAGGACTATATGTGTGCGCCGGATTCTCTGGGATGGGGTTCAAGATTTCTCCAGCGATTGGTGTAGTGATGAGCGAACTCGTGCTCGACGGCAAAGCGAAAACGGTCGACATCAGCTCCTTTCGTCCGAGTCGATTTGCCGAACGCTGTCCGATCCAAGCGGAATATGAATACGTAGATGACTAGATGAATAAGAACTGTCAGGAGCAAGCATGAAAAAGAAAGGGATTCTCGAACGGCTGAACGAAGGCCCCGTGCTCGGAGACGGCGGCTATCTATTGGAACTGGAAAAACGCGGGTGGGTGCGCGCGGGTCCGTTTACTCCGGAAGTGGCGCTGCTGTATCCGAATGCGCTGCGTGAATTGCATGTGGAATTCCGGGAAGCCGGGGCCGAAGTCTTGCAGGCGCTCACGTTTTACGCCAGCCGCGACAAACTGGCTACGGTGGGACTGGAAAATCGACTGGAGGAACTCAACCGTTCAGCGGTCCGCGTGGCGCGAGAAGTTGCGGGCGACCAATGCCTGGTCGCCGGCAATATCAGCCTGACTTGGATGTACGAGCCCGCCAGCCCATCTGCCGCGGATCGCGTCCGCAAAACTTTTGACGAGCAACTCGCGGTGCAGGTCGACGAAGGCGTCGACTTCATTATCGGCGAGACCTTCTCCTGGCTGGGAGAAGCGCTGATCGCGGTCGAGCGCGCTAAGAAGACCGGCCTGCCCGCGATGGTGACGATCTGCTTTGAGAATAAGGATGAAACCGCGGAAGGCACTTGTGCCGCCGATGCCGCGAAGGCTCTGTTTGATGCCGGGGCCGACATCGTGGGCATGAATTGCCTTCGTCCTCCACAGCATATTCTGGGACCGATGGAGCAGATGCGAAAAGCCGTGTCAGGATTTCTGGCTTGCCAGCCGGTGGCGTATCGCACTCGTAAAGACAAGCCGGATTTCACCAGCCTGCCAGAGTTCCCTTATGCGTTGGATCCTCTGCAACTGACCCGTAAAGAGATGGCGGAATACGCCGTGCAGGCTCGCGATATGGGAATCAATTTCATCGGCGCGTGCTGTGGAACCGTGGCCATGCACATCCGGGAAATGGCGCGTGTCCTTAACAAGCTGCCGGAAGATTCGCGCATTTGGAAAAAAGGCGGGGTGAAACCGATGTCAGCATACGAGTACTACGATCACGATAAGCTGAACGTGGGGAGCACAAAATAAGAACAAGGGTCAGAGAACAAGGGTCAGAGAACAAGGGTCAGCCCTCTGAAGCCTTCAACTGACTCCTTCGCCGCTGACCCTTTATTTTTGCGCGTGCGCGGAATGACGGCTATCCGGCTCTCCGCATTCCCGGGTCCTGCGCGTGTACGAGCGGCATCTCGACCAGGTGTTCGCTCAAAAACCACACCTGCAGTTCGTTGGTGCGCAGCACTTGGCTAACGATCATGTCGTTGGTGCCTTGGTCCTCGAGTGCAGAAGATCGGGAGGCCAGCTTGCGGCAGTTTTCAACGATAATCTCGTGCGCGTCGAGCAGGCGTGAGATCTGGACCGGCACTTCTTCCCTGCCGCGCGGCGGGCGCTCGATGCGCGTCGTCTCGGCGACATCGGGAGCCATGGCAACCGAGATTCCGCCCAGCAACTGTATGCGCTCGGCGATCACGTCCACCAGTTCCGCCTGCTCGCCGTAGTGCTTATCGAAGAGCAGATGAAGCTGATAGAACGTAGGGCCCGCGACCTGCCAGTGCGATTTCTTATAGAGGTCTCGCAAGGTCATCGTGTCGGCGAGCAACAGATTGAGTTGCTCGGTCATTTCCAGGCGCACCGGCTCGTCGAGGGCAAGTGGCAGAGCGTGGGCCACGCTTCCGTAAGCCTGGATTTCCTGCGCGCGCTGATGAATTCGCGGCTGCGCGTTGATTGGGGTTTGACGGCTGGCGACATCTTTCTTGGGCATGCACACCTCCTCAGCGTTAATTGCGTTTTATTCCCGGAGAGTTTCGACCATTCAGAGCAATGCGGGTTGGATGCCCCCATTGCAGGAGAGGGTGCTCAGTTTTTTGTCTCAGCCGGGTGACTCGCGCCGGGAGTTGACCTAGCACAGATCCATGTGGCGGAGCCAGGAGAATTGGTGCGAGCCGATTTCGAGTGATTAAGATCACTTGCTGGCAGCCCAGCCAGGTTTGACGGCACCCAGCACGGTTGCTATGATCGAACTGCGGGGTGGAGCAGTCTGGTAGCTCGTTGGGCTCATAACCCAAAGGTCGGTGGTTCAAATCCACCCCCCGCAACCAAAACTCTCTTTTGGTTTCAATGGGTTGAGCCAATCCACTCGCTGCCCCAGTAACTCTAATCCCTGAAATCCAGTCGATTTTTCCCCGATTCTTTGCTCAAGTCTTGCTCAAGTTTTCTTGGGAGTGCTCATCTCACGTGTTTCCGTGTGCTCGTGCACTTCGTTTCTTATGTCCGTGTCCGCCTTGGCATTGACGCCCTCTTCATCCGTTCACGACTGCCGATCCGCGTTCGAAACCCGCGTCAATCTTCCGCCGCCCAGCCTGAATTCCTGCCTCAATCGCGGACTCCAGCGTAGGGAAAGTTTCAGACAAATAGAATTCAGTTTCCATGAACCCATCCGCTTCATGCTCCTCGATGGAGAACTCCGATGAGAATCCCCCAGCCTGTAGTTCGCATGACCGTGCCACGATGATGTAGCCCTTGTAGCCCTGCCTGCTCTTCATGACCCAATCTTCAACGTTTCAGTTTCTATCGCCGCATTCTGCCGGAGCCATTCCACGATTTTGACGGCCTCTGCTTCAGTATCGAAGATCACCATGTCATGTTGATCAGGGCTAAAGTTGAATGTGACCCCCTCGCTGTCGGCTGACCATTGGGAGAGCAACTCTCCCGAGTGAATTTCGTGCTTCTCCTCTATGCCCAGTTTGTATCGGACCGTCCACCCTCGTGGCGGCGGTGCACCCTGAAGTCGGACCTTGAATACGGGCCGTTTGGAGAAAACTTCTTCAACATTTTTCATGGGTGATATCCTGCGAGGCAAGAGGAGTCCAAAGTGGAGCGGAAGGTGGCTGGAGGATGTAGTTCTCCCAGACGGCACCATCGACCGTGTTCACAGGAGTGCAATCGTCGGCACGAAAAAGGACTTCCCAACCCAAAAACTCGCCAAACGTGAACTTCGCCGTCTGATTGAAGCATCAGGCGTTAACGGACTCGACTACAAACCGAAACCCACCGCCACCTTCAGCGAATTTGCTGAGCGATGGAAGCGGGACATCATGAGCAAACACGCACCATCAACGCAAACCTCGGAGAAATCTGATCTCAAGGCTTGGGACAAGACCATCGGTCAACTTCCGATACGCGAGATCACCGAGGAATTACTCCAGATGATCGTCACGAAATGGGAGGCTGCCAGCGGGGATGATGCCGTGGGAGCGAAGACCATCAAGAATCGGGTTGCAACGCTCAGGCTCGTGATGAAGAAGGCAAAGAAGTGGGGCTACATCTCGGTTAATCCCGTGCTGGAGTTGGAACTTCCCACATGGGACAAGCCAGAGCAGCCGCACTTCAGTGTCGAAGACGTTCGCCGCATCATTAAGGAGTCAGAACCGCCCTACAACCTTGTATGGTGGCTCATATTCGAGACCGCCATCCGGCGTGGGGAGGTTTGTGCGTTGGATGTAAAACACATCGACCTGAAAAACTGCATAATTACCGTGTCTCGGTCTCGTTGGGGCTCGACTCTCAAGAACACGAAGTCGAAAAAAGCTCGGAAGTTCAGTTTCTCTCCTGAACTTGCAGCCGCTTTGCGACCTCTAGTCGAGGGCCGCAATCCTGACGATCCATTGTTCCTCTCGCCGGAAGGAGAGCGGTTAGACCCAGACAACTTCGTGAAGAGGGAGTTGAAGCCTGTGCTGGAAAAGCTTGGACTGGAAGGCGGGACACACGCTTTTCGACACGGAGCCGCAACGCTCATGGACGAATTGAATGTGCCGATGAAGGTGCGACAGTCGCGGCTCGGTCACGTAGACCCTGAGACGACGCTGAATTACTCGCACATTGTCGGAGAAGATGATCGTAAGCTCTCAGCGTCGATTGGAAAATTGTTTGCTCAAGTTTACGCATCTTGTGCAAACGTCGCGGCGTAAGTAGTTGATTTGATTGTTCAGGACTGGATTTCAGGGAGCCATTGAACAGGCTCATAACCGAAAGGTCGGTGGTTCAAATCCACCCCCGCAACCAAAATTCCTTTCCTTTTAGAAAGTTCCTCTAACCCCGCAACGATTCGAATTTGTCTTCAAGGTTAGAACACCGTGCGGTCACTTAGGAGATCGCGGATTCGAGTCCTATCGCTCGCGCCAATCCTGATTGCCTCCATCGGTGAGTTCATTTGGGCGTGAGGCGCCCCAGTTGCTGGATCAACCCCAGTGCGAAGTCTCGGTTGATGTTCAGAGGACATGGGGCCGAGAATAGCGGTGAAAGCCGCGCATCTGAGACACAACGATCGAAAGAAAACAGCCACTGCCGGGAGTTATTTCACCTGCGATTGTTCCGGTGTAGAAACCTACTTCCCCGGACTGGACTTGTGGAGTGACCTCGCCAGACGAAAATGCATGCACCCTGAGCCGTATCCAGAGCATCGAAGCGTCTTAATGCGCGGCGGCCAGAATGATACCCAGTACATATTCAGGCACGCATGAGCGTATTGCTTTTATTGTGGAACTTGATTTAGATTCGAGCCTGCCGTTCATGGGGAAGCCGTCATGCGGTCGATAGCGAAACGGACAGCGTGGGTGTGCGTATTGCTGACTTTGTGGTCAGCGATGGCGTTCGCCGCGCACCAACATTCGAACGCTACCGAGTCGGCACCATGCACGGTGTGTGTCGCCGCTCATTCCGCGGCCCCTAAAACCACTTTCACCTTGCCGACTGTGACCTTTGTAGCGGTCCGCAAGGTTCGAGTGGAACCCGTTTCTGCCCGCCAGCGCTTTACGCCGTTCGCCCTCACTGTTCGCCCACCTCCCGGAGTTTAGGTTCAGCAGAATCAAACGATAGTTCTTCGATTCACTCTGTGTAACCTACATCCATTGGAGGAATCATGTTGGCTTCATACCAGAAGTCGCTCCGTGCGGCTTTTATAGTCGCATTCTGTGTGGCGCTCGGTTTTCAGGCTTACGCACAGTCGGGCGGAGGTTCGGGATCGCTCGATGGTACTGTGTTTGACCCTTCGGGCGCCGTGGTTGCGAATGCGAGAGTCGAGATTCACCAAGCGGTCAGCGGTTATGACCGGACGGCCATTACGGACAACAAGGGGAAATTCAGTTTCCCGAACGTGCCGCTTAATCCATATCACATGACAGTAACGGCTCCGGGATTCGCCCCATACGTGCGCGATATTGAAGTGCGGTCGGCAGTGCCGGCCAGCGTCAAGGTCGATCTTCAAG